>ERZ773070.1441-NODE-1441-length-14662-cov-10.079482_pt1 | contig 14662 bp, 13 predicted proteins | sample MGYA00580618_ERZ773070 | MGnify/ENA primary metagenome ERZ773070 (study PRJEB29015, sample SAMEA2738023) | human oral metagenome | biome: human oral; feature: human-associated habitat; material: dental | place: China | collected 2019 ... | reverse complement strand
GCGCCTTCGACTCTCCCCGGACCATCCAGCGCACCAGGCCCTTTTCTTCGATGACATTGCGGGTGGCCAGACAGGCACCTGCCCCAGGAATGAACTCCATCGTCTCGGTCCTTTCGTGGTATTGGACACCCTCAGCCTAGCAACGCTCACTCCGCTGCTCCGTTTATTCGTGAAACCACAGGCCGAGCTTGACCAATTGATGACCCATCTTCGTCGGATGGGGTGACCCGGGTGTCGGGTTAAGCTGACGAGCATCCGAGCAGGAAGGTTCGACATGGAACTCAACGGCGCTGCTTTCTCGTTCGAGGTGCCGGAGACATGGGAAGTCGTCCCAGCAGAAGGGATGGTGGTGGCGAGCGCCCCTCCCGACTATCTGGGTTTCCGACCGACGATTGTGCTCCGTGAATCCCGGATCGACAGTCCCGTCCCCACCACCCTCGCATCCGTTTCCCAGTTGGCTCTCCGCACCATACCCCAAGAGCTGCCCGGCGCCTACGTCGTGAACGTGGCAGCCATTCCCGACGGCAACGCGACCCCGGGTCCCCGGGAGAGGCGACGCATCTGGACGCTGGCTCCCATGAAACCACCTATGGATGAACTTCTGGGGCTGGTTTTGATCCAAGATTTTATGGTGGCGGGCAATGCCATCGCCGAACTGACGCTCACCCTTCCCGTGGTCGCCTGGCAATCCAACGGCTTCTTCGAACAGATCCTCGATTCACTGCGCCCCTTGGAGCGTGGAATACTACCCCAGACGACAGCCCAGGTCCCGGAGGCCGTGCTCGACCAGTGGGCCACCTCGCGAGACGGCGTCCCTCGCGAAGACGTGACGGTGCAGGGTTATCTCCCTCCCGTCCTGCTGAGCAACACCTGCAATTTGTCGCCCGGCGCACTGACCGAACTAAGGTCTCTATCCTCGGCCGGTTTCTTCGGGAGACGGGTAAGGAATCCGCTTCCCCGCGAGGAGCTACGAGATGCTGGTTTTATCGATGATCGAGGTAGCCCCACAGAGCTGGGCGAGACGGTTTTGAATATGCTCAATCATGGGAACCATTGGATCTTGGAGAATGCTGGACCAGTAGAAAAAGCTCGCAGCGTGGAGGGATGGGGAATCGAGGAAGCCATCCTCATCTTCATCGGTCCATCTACGGACGAACCGAACAACGGGAAAGGAATTCTCGGATACTGCGCTACCGATGATTTGGCCCGCATTCTACTGATGTGGTCAGGCACTCAACCGAGTTGGCAGATGTCGTTCACTCTTCCCGAGATCAGCCTCAAAGAAATGATGGGACGCCTGATTGACCACCCCTTCCCAGGAGATCTTGAAGGCGATGCCGCAGAATTTTCCGTTGAACGTTGGCAGCAGTTCAGTTTCACAGATGCCGCCGGCGAAAAAGGTATTACATGGATCACGACACCATCTCGAGGTTCTGCATTGTGCGATCGAGGTTCGCAACGAGATGGAGTGAAGATCAGTTCCCCAAACAATCAGCCGCTGTGGGCATATCTGTCAATGATGGCAATGACAATTAATTTTGGAGAAACAAGTGAAATATAGTGTTGACCCTGGATCATGCGAAGCAATTTTCAACCAAGTGGAAGGTTATGTCAGCGACGCCAGTTCCGCGCACACCTCAGTATCAGGAGATATCGACAGCCTCGGCTCAGCCTGCTCAACTGGCTTGGCTGCCCCAATCGCTTCAGCCCTCAATCAGGCTTACAATTTTTCGTTGACGACTCCCATGACGACAGCCGAGCAGCAGACTACCAATGCAGTTGCCGGAGGCAGAGGCGCGGTCTCTGCCATACAGCGAGGGGATGAAGAGATGACGAACAATTCTGAGACAGCCGCCAACGAAGTCGATGAAGTCACCATACAAGACGGGAAGCAAGCATGACCATCGACACCTCACAACTGGAAAACTGGGCCGACACCAGCACTTTGGACAGCAAGGCCGGAAATCTCAAGAGCCACGGAACCGACTTCAAGAACGCCATCGACAACGCAAAGAGCTCTTGGCAGGGCCTAAGCAGCTGCTATCACAGTCCTCACGCAGATCTGCTCTATTCTTCATTGGACGTACCCGCCACCGCCGCACAGGACACGGCGACCGGAGCAAATACCATTGCCACGGCTATCACAAATTTCACCAATACTGTTCGCCCCTTGGAGACCGAGCGCACCAACCTACTGTCAAAAATCTCCTCCTTTGAAGCGTCAAGCGTGTGCTATGAACCTGGGAGCACCGAGCAAATCAAGCAAAGCAAGAAGATCATTGAGCTGCAAAATGAAGTGGACAATTTGGCCAGCAGGTACACCAGCGCGGTTGACACCTGCGTCCAGGCTTTGGGGAGCATAAAAGCAGACGGAACCCAAGGAAATCCCACAGCAGATGGCTGGCTGAATCTCCTCAGAGACAGCGCACTGTCAGCATCAGGCACGGTCGCCGAAGCGTTCAAGGTTCAGATCACTCGCTACCGCATCAGAGGAGTTGTCAGGTTCTTCAAAATAGACTTCAAGACCCCTTGGATTCCATCCCAAATTTCCAAAGATTACTATTTCAAACTTTTTGAAAAAGGAGATTTCAAGGGAGTCTGGCGAGGAACGCGAGGGTTCAAAGAAACTTTCAAAGCGAAGCTCAAGTCGAGTTTGCTCGGCCCTGCAAAGGGGAAGTACGGGGCATGGTCCGCACCCACCGGCGGCCCCAAGGGCAGTTGGTTCGGTATGGGAAAAGAAACGGCAAGCAAAGTAAAAACCGGGGTCTCTGGGGTTGGCCGCGCCGCAGGACGGGGCCTCTTCGTTGTGGGGGCTGCCTTGACGTATACAGGCGAGTACAGTGCTGCGCAAAACCGACTCAAGGCAGAACATCCAGAACTTTCTTCATCGCAGCGCAACCTCAAAGCCGTTGAGAGTTCAGCGGTCAGAGGAACTGCGCAGATAGGCACGTCTGTTGCTGCAGGTGCAGCCGCTGGCTCGCTCTTCTGCCCTGGGGTCGGCACCGCGGTTGGTGTCGCCGTCGGTGCCGCCATGATGATTCCGACTGGAGACGGCAAGAATGTCGGCGATCGGATCGGCGACGGAGCGGAAGCAGTCTGGGGTGGAGCCAAGAAGGCTGGATCAGGCATCAAGAACGCTTTCAAGAAGATCTTCTGATTCCCTCCTCCACGAGATGGTGGGGTCGGCAAGCTGACTTGCTCGCTGACCCCATCTTTCTTTCGGTTTTCACACCTTAGGAGAGTTTTCAGACGACCACACCACCCTGCTGGCAGAGCATGGACCACGAACGATCTTTTGGCTCGGCGAAATGAGGCATTCGCGCCATCATTCTTGACCACGTTCCAGCCAAGGGGAGGGCGTACACATCCTGTAACCGAACGACAATGAACCGGGTCCCCGACCCTCACGGTCGGGGACCCGGCGGGCTTCTTCAGCACCATATCCTCATAAGACCCTCTGCGGGAGCGGCTCCCCTTTCCGGGAAGCCCGTTTCAGCATGTGCTCAGCAAATGTTGTCGACACACCTCTGGGCGTTGCTCACGGTGGTGGTGGCGGTGTCGTCATTTAGGTTCAGCACCTTTCTCACCAGGGCAATCATGTCCGCGACGGCGGTGCCAGCCGACCCGAACCTGGATTCGATGGCGGCGTAGCTGTCCGACACTCCAGTGGCGGTGAAGTCGTTCTGGAACGAGGCAACGTCACTGTCGTGCCCTGTCAAAACCGACATCAACTCGTTGCAGATGTTGTTGATGTTTCCCTGAACCTCTGCGGACACTCCTGTGTCATATGCGACCATACCAGTAGGCATATAAAACTCCTGTTCTCAAATTATTCTGAATCGGCCGCGATCAGGCGGCGCCGCCGCGGAAGTTCGCCGTGGCGTAATCGGCGGAACCGGCAGTCGTCTGCGCATTGGTCACCATCTCGTCGGTTCCGGCATCGAACGACCGCTGAACACCTGCCTGCCCCTCGCTGATGGAGGCCATGGCATTGTCCAGATCATTCGCGTACTGCACGGAATTCGCGTGGAATTCTTGAAATTTTACCGCAGCATCACCCTGAAACTTTCCCTCTAGGGGGGCAATGGCATCGGAAAGCTGAAGAACCAGCGCCCCGATATTGGCCTGCGATTCGTTCGTCTGCTTGTTCAACGTCGGCAACGCGTCATCAGTCATGCTGAACTGCACGAAAACACCATCCTCTCGAAAACAAAGAACCAACACTTTGCTACGCACCGCCCCCCGCCAGCACGAACATGACCACCCTAACCCCACAGTGGGTCACGTCCCCGAGTATGAAAACAAGACCGGTCCACCACAACGTTGTCCTGGTCTTTTCCAGCGCAGTACATCCGCTAGCGATATCCGTCGATGACGGCAGCCGCCACCTCGGCCCACGCCTCCCTTGTACGGGGATGGACCCGTGCCAGATTGATGCGATCACCGTCGGCAACAGCGGGATCGTTTGGAACCACGAACACCTGCCTGCTGTGAGAGGCCAGGTGCTCCCGCACCGTGTCCTTCTGCACCCGCGTCGAAACCCCGTCCTTGTCGGTGAGAACGACGATCGCTTCCTGCGCCAACCTCGCATAGCCGTGCTGCGCCAGCCATTCGAGGCTGCTGGATGCCCGTTTCGCACCGGAGACTGCATAGCCGGCCGCGATCACCACGTTGTCAGCTTTCGCGAGGATGCCCTTCATGGCGTTGTGGGTCACGCCGGTGCCACAGTCAGTGAGAATCACGGAGAAGAAGTGCCGCACCAGATCATGAACCCTCACGTACCCCTCGGCCGTGAGGCTGTCCGAGATCGCCGGATCTTGCTCACCCGCCAGGACGTGCAGCCGGTCGATCTGCATGATGTAGCTGGATAAATCTGTCCACGTTCGAACCTGGGTAATGTCGCGAACTAGATCAGTGATGCTGTGCGGGTGGATACGCAGCAACTCCTCCTCGCCGAGCAGGCGCTCGGCGAGATCGCCGGAGTCCGGGTTCGCGTCGATGGCGATGGGTGGTGCCCCGCGCATCTGCGCGAGCATCAGTCCCACTCCGGCGGTCGTCGACGTCTTGCCGATGCCGCCCTTGAAGGAGAGGAAAGCCGTGCTGTAGGGGCGCGTTAAGGTCCGGGAAATTCTCGCCTCCCGTTCCGAGAGGCGCAGCTGCTCCTGGCTGGGTCCTAAGTTCACGCGACCCGCGGTCAGCCGGTACATCGCTCCGCGGAATCCGTTCCGCGGAACCGCTTTCGGTGGCTGCACGAACAACACGGGCGAACCGGACGCTGCCGGATCGGTCTGCATTTCTGGCCTGCCCGATGACAGGGGCGGGATGGGCGCACCCGGCGCGACCTGCAGGGGAGGCGGTGCATTCACGGGCGCCGGGGTGCCCTGGCCTCCCATCGACGCAGGCATCTGCTGCCGCACCATGGTGGTCGGCTCCAGGAAGTCGGTGGCCTGGACGTTCTGTTTCGTTCCCGTCGGTGCGGTGGGGTGCATCGTTTTCCTGGAGGCAACGCTCCTGATCGTGTTTTCACCCCCATCGCCTCGAGGAGAGGTTGCATGACGCGGTACCGGTTCCTCCCGTGTCCCGGGTAGCTCCGGCGGGTCCCAGCCGATGCCGGGCTCGGCTAGCGCCGGAGGCATAGAGGAAGCCGGGACAGCGGAAGGCACGTCGATCACGGGTGGGGGAGGTACCGGTTGAGCCACATCCTCAGGGGCAGCCGGCGGGGTGGCCACGGCCTGGCCGTCGGAATCCACTGTGAACCACGCCACCTGACTGCCCTGGGTCTCGTCGATACCACGGGCCAGCACCGGCTTGCCCATCTGCCGGGCGATACCGGCCAAGTGCTGGAACACCGACGAGTAGACGTTGGTTGGCACCACCATCTCTACAGGAACCCCGTTGACGGTTGCCTCACGCGACCCCCTGATCACCACGTTCCAGTAGGGCGACTTCATGGGTCTCCTTCCTGTTGGAAGCAGGGTTTCACCAGACCCTGGGATGGTCCATGCAGTGACTAGGCTAACCCCTGCACGAGGTGAGCCCAATCCCTCGGGCAGACCGCACACGCCCCGTCACGAGAAAGAAGACGCGATTGCCATACGCATATGACGACCAGCTCATCGACGCCGTCGCGGTGCGTCGCAAGCGCCTTCTCGCCGGTTTCCTGTTCGGGATGAAACGTACCCGCCGTATCTGGCACGACCGGTTGAGCACCTTCGCCATCAGCATGATCATGGCCGTCGTCATCTGCGCGGTGTGCGTGGGCGTCTCCTTCGTCTCGTCCATTCTCCGGGCCGAGGCACTGAAACAGCAACAACAGCAACAGCGCTATGGACCAGTGAGCACCACGCCCGCACCCACCCCCGCGAAGACATCATGACCGCCGACCCGTTCCTCCGGATCAGCGTTCTGGGCAGCACCCACAACGCCGACCTCGTCGTTCCCTCCGACCAGTCCGCCACGACCCTGCTGCCCCAGTTTCTCGGTCTGCTCGGCGAGCCTCACGGTCCTCAGGGCACCTATACGCTCACCACCGCGCTGGGTGAACCCATCGATCTGCACCGCCCGATGGGCGAGGTCGGGCTCGTCGACGGCGCCGTGCTCCGGTTGTCGCAGGAAACGGAGACGCCCCCGGTACCTGTCGTCTCGGATCTCGTCGACGCGACCGCCGAGCACGAGGCCTCGGGTCTGTGGGTCGCTGCCTCCCGCGGTTGGGTGCTGAGCGTCTGCTCAGCCTTGATGACGGTCGTGGCGCTCGTCTTTCTCCTGCTACTGCGGGGACCCGACGCCCTGGACGTCGGTGTCGGGGCGACTGGCCTCTACGTGGTGAGCATGCTGTGCAGGATCCTGCGCAAGGACCTGGCCTGGGCGTACTTCATCGCAGCAGGTGTGGTCGGGATCTGGTGGGCGTGGCTCCAGCTCATGACGGGCACCTCGCCGTTGACGGTCCTGCTGATCCTGCTGGTCGCCCAGCTCATCTCCCTGTTGGTCCATACCCGGCAGCGCTTCGCCTACGCGATCGGCTTGGCCGTGCTCGCGGTCAGTACCGGGGCATGGTGGTTGATCCATTTTCTGGTCGTCGAACCGGTCAGGGCGGGTGCCATCACGGCGACGCTCGCTCTCCTGCTGCTCGGCCTTGCCCCGCGACTCGCGCTCAGCATCGCGGGGGTGTTCAAGGCCGACGACGCCGTCGGACACGGCGCCAGCATGGCGTTAAGCGAGGTCGTAAGCCGCTTGAACCGTGCCCACCAGGTGCTGTCAGTGGCCGTGGTGCTGCTCGCGGGGTTGTGGACGCTGGGGATTCTCCCGGTGGCCGGAACCGCCATCGGCAACGTGTGGGCCCTCGCGATGACAGCGTCGCTGGTCGTGGCGTGGACGCTGCGAGGACGCCACTTCCCCCTGACCACGGAGCGGACAGCGATCTACGTGGCCGCACTCATCGCGACCAGCGCCGTCGCATGGTCCCAGCGGACAACGCCCTGGGCTCCCATTGCGGCAGCGGCGTTGGCGTTGTTTCTCGCCGTCATGTTGTTCGTGCGCACCTCGGATCTCGCTGCCGCCCAGCTGCGAAGGGTCGCGACCTGGGTCGAAACCGCGGCGGTGATCCTCACCGTCCCAGTTCTGGTCGGCATGTTCGACCTGTACACCCAACTTCTGGGGAGTTTCCAGTGAGCGAACCAGCAGGACTTCCAGGTCTCACCCCGCCCGGTCGCCGTCCGGCCCGGGAGGCCCCCCCTCAGCAGCAGTGGAGTGGGCAGAAACCACGGCGCCTGCAACTGGAGGAGCCCACGACCAGACCGAATCGGTTGCCTGTGATGGGAATGCCGCGTCCGGGTCGGCTGACCTTCGACCCCGAACGACAAACACAGATTCCGGTTCCGTATCCCCAGCCCACCCCTCAGGACCACGAAGCGCCGCCGGTCCCGGGAATGCGCAGCCATCCCGACTACGCCCGTCTTTCAAAACGTCACGCCATTCCCGGGTGGCGTCGGTTCTTCTCCTGGTTCGCCCGTATCTTCCGCAGCGATGACGTCGCATCCAGGGTGGTGCGCGCCTCTGCCGGGGCCCAGCGTCCGGTCACCACCGGACGGCGCGTCGTCGTGGTCGGCGCCAGCGGTGGGACGGGAACCACCAGCGTCACAGTCGGGTTGGCCCGCACCCTGGCCGCGGTACGCAACGCCCCGGTGGCTGTGGTGGCCACGGGAAGCAGCGACGATCTGGAGTCACGCCTGGACACCGGTCCGATTCCCAAGGCGTCCTCGGATCTACCGGCCGGCAGTTTCGCAGACCAAATGTCGATCATGACCGAAAGTGGCCGCCTCGCCGTCATCCGACCCCACAAAAACGCAGCTGCAACGGCTCGGGGGCTCGCCCGGTTCTTCGCCGTGACGGTCATCGACGCCGGTCAGCACCCACCCGCACAGCTCGCATCCGAGGCTCACACGGCCGTGATCGTCGCCTCGGCGAGTTCCTCGGGAACCACCGCCGCCACGAGAACCGCCGCCGAGCTGCGGAACGCAGGGGTGAAACCTGACGCCATCCTGGCGGTGCTGGTCCCCCGCCAGCCCAGGATCGATCCCGCCCCCCACGCGAAACGACTCCACGACTCCGGTATTCCCACCTTCGTCGTCCCCCACGACCGGCACGTCGCGGGCGGAGCCGCCCTGCACCTGAGGCTGGCAGCCGAGAATACGCAGGTGGTCCTTGGGGAACTGGCCGCTGCAACGATGGCATCATCCGGTAGGTGATCCGATGAGCATCCGGATCGTCCACCGACCCGCCAGGACCACTCCCGCCCTGCAGACGCTGCCGGAGGTGTCATTGGAATCCCCGCCCACCCTGCCGGACGGGAGCGACGGGGCAGGCTCCGCGGCCCTGCGTATCCTGCCTCTGCTGGGCGCCGGCGCCGCGATGACCGTCATGATGTTGTTCCGGCGCTCCAATTTCGCGGTCATCGGCGCTCTCATGATGATCGTCACCGTCATCGCCTCGACCGTCATGATGTTCAGCCAACGGGGCAGGGCGGGCAAGGAACGTCGCGAGAGTCGCGACATCTACATCGAGTATCTGGAGAAGGAACGCGACAAGTTGCGGGCCGACGAAAACAAGCGGCTCATCACCGCCCATCGCATCCATCCAGCTCCCGGAGAACTGCTCAGCATCGTCAGGTCACCCGACCGATTGTGGGAACGGCGTCGCGGCGACGGAGACTTCCTGAAGCTCAGGCTCGGAAACGGCACGGTCCACTCCCGGGAAGTCAAGGTGCGCTCCCCCCAGGGTTCAGTCACCCGCAGCGACCCCTTCATGGACAATGAGGTGGAACTGGTCAAGTCGCGTTTCAGCACCACTCCGAGCATGCCCATGTTGATCGATCTCGATTCCATCGGCGCGGTCAGCGTCGTCGGGAACCGGGATTTCGTCTCGCGAGTTGCACGGCTGCTCACCGTGCAGGCAGCGACCTTTCACTCCCCCGAGGATCTTCAGCTGGCGCTCGTCGTCGATGACGAAAGACGTGAGGAATGGGACTGGTTCTCCTGGTTGCCACAGCTCGCCGCGCAGAACGTCCAAGGCCCGTTCGGCCCTGGCAGGGTGATCGTGCCGAGTGTCGCACGGCTGCGCAGCGTGCTGGGTCCCGAGCTCGACTCCCGCTCCCCCAGCGCGGCGGAGGCCCGCCGCGCCATGCTCACCGGCAAGGAGATACAGCACGGGCGCATCCTGGTCCTCGTGGATCAATACGGCCAAGCGGCCACGACCTTCACACCAACGGATACGCAAATCAAGCTGAGCCAGGTCAACACAACGGTCATCTACCTCCTGGACGACCGCAGGGCCGAACCGGACGCGATCACCACGCGGATCAGCGAGGGGAAGAAACCGGGAAGCTTCGTTGTCGAGAGCTACCCGAAAGCCGACGCAGCCCCCAAGGTCGTCACCGGGACGCTCGACGACCTGACCCAGGACTCGACAACCGCGCTGGCCCATCTGCTCAGTCCGCTGCGATTGTCGCCCGACTCCCACGAACACGACGCCGCTCGCAGCGCCATGACTTTCGCCGAGCTGCTGGGGGTTCCCGACTACAACAACGTTGACTTCTCACGTGCCTGGGCTCCACGAGGAGACACCGGGTTCCTGCGGGTCGCCATCGGGACCGATGACTCCGGTGAACCCGTGACCCTCGACCTCAAGGAGGCCGCCCAGTACGGCATGGGACCGCATGGCCTGTGCGTCGGCGCAACCGGATCCGGCAAGAGCGAGATGCTGCGCACCCTGGTGCTAGGTTTGCTGCTCAGCCACGACCCAGAGGACCTGGCGATGGTGCTCGTCGACTACAAGGGCGGCGCCACCTTCGCTCCCTTCGACGGCGCACCCCAGGTCTCGGGCATCATCACGAACCTGTCCGACGACGCCAGCCTCATCGAGCGCGTCTACGCCAGCCTGTCCGGTGAGGTGCAGCGACGTCAGCAGGTGTTGCGTGACGCCGGAAACATCGCCGACATCACCACCTACCGGGCGCTGCGCGCCGAACGACCCGAGCTGGGCCTGGCCCCGTTCCCGCACCTGCTGGTCATCATCGACGAGTTCGGTGAGCTGCTGACCGCCCGCCCCGACTTCATCGAATTGTTCCTGTCCATCGGACGCATCGGACGCTCCATCGGGGTGCACCTGATGTTGTCCAGCCAGCGGATCGAGAGCGGCAAGCTGCGCGGCCTCGACACCTACCTGTCCTACCGGATCGGCCTGCGAACCCTGTCGGAGAGCGAGTCCCGCACCATCCTGGAGACCACCGACGCCTTCCACCTGCCCCCGATCCCCGGGTACGGCTACCTGAAGGTCGACACCACCACCTACACCCGGTTCCGTTCCGGTTTCGTCTCCGGCCCCCTGCCGGAGGACCCGGACCTCGAACAAAAGGTGGAAGCCCCACCCATCGTGTTCCCAGTTCCCAGCTATCTCGTCACCCGCGCCGAGGCGGGCGACAGCATGCCTGCGGCAACACGCGTGAGCACGAAGACGACAGGCCCGACGGTTCTCAGCACCGTCATGGACCAGCTCCGGCAGCAGAAGCGTGCCACCCAGCCGATCTGGTTGCCTCCGCTGCCAGCAGCGACCACGTTGGACACCGTCGCCGGCGAACCCCGTCCCACCGATTCCGGGATGCGGATCCATTCCAGCGCGCCGTTGCGTCTCCCCATCGGGATCATCGACGACCCGGCCCGGCAGTGGCAGGACACGTGGGAGCTGGATCTTCTCGCCTCCGGCGGCCACACCCAGATCACCGGAGGGCCGGGCAGCGGAAAGACGACTCTGCTGCGCACCATCACGGCGTCACTGGCCCTGACTCATTCACCGTCGCTGGTCAGCGTCTACGTGCTGGATCTGCTCGGATCGTCCCTGCTGAACCTGCGTGACCTGGCCAACGTGGGCGCGGTGGCCGTCCGTGCCGACCGCGAGGTGGTGCGCCGCACCCTCGAGGAGTTGCGGGGGCTGTTGAACCAGCGTGAGTTGATCTTCCAGCAACTCAGGATCGATTCCCTGGCGACATTGCGCAACATCACCGACGATCCCTCTCTCAATCTCGCAGAGGTCGTGCTACTCATCGACGGCTATGGACAGCTCTCGGAGGAATTCGAGGAGCTGAACGACATCGTGTTCGACCTGTTGCGTCGCGGCGCCGCGCACGGAATCCACGTCATCGCCACCACCACCCGTTGGAACGAGATCCGCCTGGCACAGCAGAGTTTCTTCGGCACCAGAATCGAGTTCAGGCTGACCGATCCGACGGAGTCCGTGCACGGCAGACGCCTGGCCGAGACCCTGCCCACGGACCGTCCCGGTCGGGCCCTGGTCACGGATGGCCTGTTCACGCATGTCGCGCTTCCCAGGATCGACGGGATTGATTCCGCCGAGGACGTCTCCGATGGGTTGCGGCATCTCTCGGAAGCGGTCGCAGCCGGCACGACCGAGCGGGCCGTACCGGTCAGACTGCTCCCGGCAAACCTCTCCCCTGACGGAGTCGAACTTCCCGAAGGCAAGGCGCTGGTGGCTCTGGGGCTGGACGAAACCGACCTCTCGACCACGGTGCTGGACATGAACGGGCCCGACAGACACCTCATCATCTTCGGTGACTCTGGGACCGGGCGCACCACGATGCTGCGGCGGGTGATCGCGGAGCTGGTTCGCACCCACAGCTCCGAGGAGCTGGTTTTCGCGGTCTTCGATCCCCGGCGTTCCCTCACCGGTATCGTCCCTGAGGGATACCTGGGCGGAACCGCCACCAGTGCCGTCCTGGCGCAAAAACTGGTGGCCGCCATCGTGCCGGAGCTGGAGGCCAGGGTGCCGCGCAGCGTCGACGCCTCCGCCGAGGTGGCTCCTCCGGTTCCACACATCGTTGTCCTCATCGACGACTACGACGCCCTGGGGTCGGGAGCCGGCCCCTTCAAGGCGTTGTTGCCATTCGTCCCGATGGGCAACGAGGTCGGGCTGTCGGTCGTGCTGACCCGGCGGATGACCGGCGCGGGACGCGCCATGTACGACCCCCTGATCAACACCATGCGCGACTCCGGAGCCGCCGGGTTCATGTTCTCCGGCGACCGTTCCGAGGGCATGCTGTTGGGCAATCAGCGGCCACGCGCGCTACCAATTGGTCGCGCCATGCTGCTGCACTCCGGACAGCCGGTGCGGACTGTGCAGATCGTGAACCAACCCGACCAGGCGGCTGCATTCACGGGCGAAGACGGATGATCAGGGAATCAGCGTGGCTGTTCCGCCGGACCACGATCCCCGAGCCGCCCGGCCACGGACTACGTTTCCATTCCCTGCGGGTGTTTGAAGAGCAGGCACATCGCCTCCGCTTCTTCCCCAATGCTCACGCGGACCTCGTATTCTCCCGCCTGAAGGTCCGTCACGTCCCATTGGCGCATGTCAAATGCCAGGGTGATGCGCACCTCCTCGTCCTCGCCCGCATCCTCGAAAGCCTCCATGGGCGGTGGCAGAATGCGCAACAGTTCGTTTCGGTAGTTCGGACCGCTCACCTCGATGACCAGGTCTGAAGCGCAGAACTGGGTAGGCGTGCCATGGATGAAGCCCGCGAGATACAGGGGCGCTCCGGGCACGTGCGTGTTGGTTCCAGCACCCACGATCGTGAGCAGCCCGTTTGCCTCCTGAGCGAACGAGCACAGATGCAGGACAAACTTCACCTGCTTCTCAGACCGGGACACTGTCATACCTGTACGGCCGCGTGGTGGCCATGAGTGGTTCCCCCTGCCGGACGATGGTCGGGCGATGATCCGCGCGGCGCCTCGGTTCAAGGGACGTGGCAAGCCATTCGTTGATCCGCGCCGCCTCCCCCTCCGTCGGGACGTCCCAGTCGTCGTGCCGATGCCCCTTGGCCCGCAGCCATTCGTTGACGAGTTGCCACAGCCACAACGGCGAGCTGTCGGTGAAGCAGTAGGGCTCCGGGAAATCGTTGTCCCTCGGGTTGTTCACCCATTTCGACACGGCCTGCTTGGACACACCCGCCCTGCGATGGATGTCTGCCATCGTGACCAGCTCCGGCATGACCGAGCGTACGCTCACGCCGCCGAGTCGCAGGTGCTCGGCCATGGCCTTGGCCGCGGCGCCGGCATCGGTCGCGGAGTCCTCGCCCTCGATCACGGTCCGACCGCACCGTCGCGAGACGGCGAAACGCCCGTCGGACAGCAGTGCTTCCTCAACGTCCCGAGGTACGTCCTCGACCAGAAACTTCACGACGTAGTCGCGCTGCATGAGCTTCTCCTGTCCTCGGCTGTCACTTCACAACCACCGGTTGACCACCGTCAACCTTACCCGTAGATCAATCAGTTCTGGAATCCGGTTCATGGATACAGCTCTCCAGAAAGCGACGGAGACGTTTCCCCTCGTTGCCGTCGCTGCGCGGGGTCCCGGCCACCGAGCGCATGCACCCGTCCCGCGTGGCCAAGGGGCAGAACACCTTGACGCCGTGCCCCAATTTGCACACCCGCCACCCCCGGTCCAGTGCCGCAAGCAGCGCATTCAGTGTCGTCGGGTACCCCTTGTACATCTTGCGGAGAGCTGCTGCATCGAGCTCCTTCCCGTCCCCCATGTTCAGCCACCAGTAATTGGTTTGCAGCGTACGAACATGGCGCCCGACGCAACGACACGACGCATGGTTCTCCCTCGGGAATCAAACCGTTTGGATGACAGAAGATTAGCCCTGCCCTGGGAAAGTTTCCGTTGGGTTTGCCCGCTTCCCAACGCGCCGGCTACTGGTAGCCGTCGATCAGGGCCGCTGCGACCTCCGCCCACGCTTCCCTCGTGCGGGGTTGGACCCGTTCCAGGTTGATACGGTCGCCGTCGGCGACGGCGGGATCGTTCGGGACCACGAACACCTGTCTGCTGTGGGTGGCCAGGTGGGTGCGCACCATGTCCTTCTGCACCCGGATTGACACGTTGTCCTTGTCGGTGAGGACGACGATCGCCTCCTGGGCCAGTTTTTCGTAGCCGTGCTGCGAGAGCCAGTCGATGGTACTGACGGCCCTCTTGACCCCTGAGAAGGCGTAGCCGGTGGCGATCACGACGCTGTCGGCCTTGGAGAGGATCCCGCTCATGGCATTGTGGGTCACGCCGGTGCCGCAGTCGGTGAGGATCACGGAGAAGAAGTTCTGCA
>ERZ773070.1438-NODE-1438-length-14679-cov-6.063115_pt1 | contig 14679 bp, 10 predicted proteins | sample MGYA00580618_ERZ773070 | MGnify/ENA primary metagenome ERZ773070 (study PRJEB29015, sample SAMEA2738023) | human oral metagenome | biome: human oral; feature: human-associated habitat; material: dental | place: China | collected 2019 ... | reverse complement strand
CTCTCGCATCAGTCACACCAACCGCTACGCGGTAGATGGCGTATTGTCTGTGTTTGTTTTATTCCGCCCCCGCTTCGGTTATACCAACCGCTACGCGGTAGTTGGTGCAATGCCTACGTTTTGTACTCCGACTCCGCATCAGTTACACACCAACCGCTGCGTGGTAGCTAGCGTAATGCCTGCGTTTTTTACTCCGTCTTCGCATTAGTTACACACCAACCCCTACGTAGTAGTTAGCGTAGTGTCAGTGCTTTTTTACTCCGACTTCATTGTTATCTCAATTCTTCGGTTGCTCTTGATAATGGCTTGCGCCACCTGCTGTATGTCGGCGGCCGTAAGTTGGTCTACCAATGCATCGTAATCCGAGTGTAGATCAATGCCATATCGCAGGTGTTGGTACACAATGCTGTTCCAATAATCGTTGATAAGTGTTTCTTGCTGGTGAGCCTTCTTTAAGTAAGCCTTAATCTTGCGGATACTTTCGGGATTGATGCGACCTTGTGCCACGTGCGCCAACTGACGATACACGATGGGCATTAGTGCAGCATACTTCTCGGGGCCAGTTCGGAAACCAATCTTCAACAACGAGTTGGGGCGACTGTTGTAGTCGAGTTCGCCTTGCACACCTACGCCATAGGCGCCGCCTTTCTCTTCGCGAATGCTATCGGTAAAAGCAATGGATAGCACGCGACGAAGGGCATCGAGAGCCAAGTTAGACTTGGGCGTGAAGGGCAGGTCGAAGGTGTAGATGATGGTGACAAGTGCCGATGGCGTGTTCATCTTCTTGGTGAAGACGTGCGTTTCGTTCACGTTACGCACCTGTGGGAAGTTATTGACAAAGCTCTCTTTGCGTCCTGCTGCCGGCAACGAAGCAACATATTGGCAGAGAAGTGGGCGAAGTGAGTCGATATTTACATTGCCCACAAGTAGCATCTTAAATCCCGTGGCATCGGAAAAGCGTTCGCGGTAGAGCTGCATAATGCGCTGGTAGTTGGCCTTATTTACTCTTTCGAGGGTCGTTGGGGCGGTGCGCTCGTTACGCCCATATACAATGAGCGACACCGAGTCGTTGTATTCTACCTGTGGATTGGCGTTTCTGTTCCTCATCATGGCACGTCTTCGGTCGATGTCGGTGGCAAAAGCGGTGGTATCAGTTCGCGGAGCGGTGAAGTAAAGATAAGCCAATTGGAACATCGTGGCTAGGTCTTTGCGGTTAGATTGTCCGCTGATGCCCTGCGTTTCTTGACCAACAAAGGGCGAAACGCGCACATGTTTGCCTGCAAGCATCTTGTCTAAGCGGTCGGCCGAGAATGCGCCCACACCGCCATCAACAATGGCATTGGGTAGGAATGAGAAGTTAGGGGCGTCGGTTTCGGGGCAAAGCGAGAGCCCGCCTTCGCCCCAAAGGCGCATCGTTATTTCGTCACTGGCGAAGTTGGTAGGCTTAACATACACCTCGATGCCGTTGCTGAGCACGATTTTGGTAACGCCGAAGTGTCCGTAAGGTTGCTCGCTCACAATCGTTCCAGCCTTGGGGGCGTGCTCGATGAGGGTTGCGGGCAGAGCTTCTTCTTTGTATGGCTGGTAGCTATTGTTGGCTTGGGCCTGCAAAACGTATTGTTCCAGTTCTTGGTTGCTGGGCAATGTGAAGCCATCCTTTTGTGGAGCGAGCACCGTTAGCACTTGGTTTTCGTTAGAAATGAGCTTTCGGGCGGCCTCGTTCACCTCTTTAAGCGACACCTCGGCATCGAAACGCTTGGTAAGGGCAAGCTTTTCTTCGGGCGTTAGCATAGGTTCGGCCGAGAGAAAATGGCGCACGGCCTGCATCGCTAGTGTGCGATTGCGACGCTCGTTGCGTTCGGCAAAGCGCGTTTGGGCACGTTGCAGCGCGTCGGCTTTGGCTCGTTGCAGTTCGGTATCGGTAAATCCAAAGCGGCGTGCACGTTCGGTTTCGCCGATAACGGCACGAAACGAACCGCGTATATTGTCTTCTTTGCAGCCAAACGACAGGCTGAAAGCCTCTTTGGTTTGGGCAACGAGGAAGCTACCCGTACGTGCCGAGGCACTGAGCACAGGCGAGGGATTAAGCCGTTTGAGGTTGGTGAGCCGCTCGCTGAGCATGGCTGTTACGAGGTTTACTATGTATCCGTCGCGCACATAGCTAGTCTGGCCTTTCTGCGCAAAAGGTGTGGCGGGGTGTTTCATGTGAAGCCCCGCCAGAACTATTGGCTGTTCGCTATCCTTTTCTACGGCCACAATCATGCGTTTGTTGTCGGGCACGGGGTAATAGGTGCGCTTCGCAGGGTTCTTGGGTGTGGGAATGGAGGAGAACAGCTGCTTAATCTTGGCCTCGATGACGTTTACGTCGATGTCGCCCACCACCACGATGGCTTGCAAGTCGGGGCGATACCACTTGTGATAATAATCCTTGAGGTCTTGATAGGGAAAGTTGTCAATGATGTCCATCGAGCCGATGGGCATGCAGTCTTCGTATTTCGAGCCTTTAAAGATGGTGGGTTGCAGCTTCTCGTACATGCGTTGCGAGGCCATTTTCGCCCTGCGCGTGCGCCATTCCTCGTGTATCACGCCACGTTCCTTGTCTATCTCCTTATCTTGCAGCAGCAAGTAGTGGCTCCAATCGTGTAGGATGAGCAGCACCGAGTCGACTACGGACGAGCGTTTTAGTGGCACTTGCGAGATGTTGTACACCGTTTCGTCGATGCTGGTGTAGGCATTGAGGTTGGTTCCAAACTTCACGCCGATGGTTTCGCACCATGGAACGATGCCCGGAGAGGTGCCATCGTTGCGGAAATGTTTGGTTCCGTTGAAGGCCATGTGTTCCAAGAAGTGGGCCAATCCGCGTTGGCGTGGCTCTTCAAGGATGCTTCCCACGCGCTGTGCGATGTAGAAATCGGCCACGCCAGGTTCTTTGGCGTTGTGGCGAACGAAGTAGGTTAGGCCATTTTTAAGCTTACCCGTACGATAGGTAGCATCGTTTTTGAGAGGCTGTGCCGATAGAAGTGTTGGCAGAAAGAGCAAGAATAGGCTTGCTCGCCTTAAAAATCTTGTTTGCATAGGGATAATGTTTTTGCAATATTAAAACGTGCATCCTATGGCCAAAGTGGCCTCGGTGCGGTGTTGGTTGTCAATCCAGGGTGAAGGCTCGGTGGTTTGGCGCCACGTGGTTTGGGTGCGAACGTAGAGCGGTAGGTGCAAACGGGGTAGGCAGAAGGCATATTTAGCGGCTAGGTGCACACCCCATTGCGGTGCGGTTAGCAGGTGATGGTTGCGGTAGAGATAGGCTTGCATCACCGTTGGGGGCTTCTGCTTGTCGCTAGGTGTTGCCAAAGTGGCCGTTTGCCATGGCTCGCCGCTGCCCCATTGGCGAGAAAGTCCGCCAGTAAGAGAGAGCATGGTGCGGCGACTAAGCGTGAGATTGCGAGTGACGAGCAGCGAAAGCAGGTTGGTATGCAGCTGTTGTCGCTGAACGTAGGGGTAAAGATAGGCTGATATTTGGCGGCTGTCGGCTTGCAACGAGGCAGAGATGGTCCACGTGGAGATGTCGTTTGCCAGGCCAAACCATGCCGTATATCTCACAACAAGGTTGTTCCAACGTTTGTTGGACGTCTTTATGGGGTCGAAATAGTCGTAATATGTGCTGCCTGTTTCGGTTCGATTCTCGCGGTAGGTGGTCTTGTTGTTCTCCAATCGCTCATTATATAATGTGGCAGCCAGTTGGTGTAGGTTGCGTGCTTGTCGCAAAGTGGCCACGGCTTGCAACTCAAAGATGTCGCCATTATGCTTGAAATGCACGATGGAATATGGTGAATTGCGACCGTAGAAACCACTTCGGTGGGCGAATTGGCCACCAACGAAGAGCGAGAAGGTGTGGTTTAATCGGCCCTCCACTTGCAAAGCCAGTCCGTTGTGTTCGTCAAGTAGGGGCTGTTCGCGCGAGTCGTCGGTGTAGCCTTTGTTGCCAAACTGCTCCACTTCGCCCGTAAATGCCCCATAGTCAACAAGCGTTTTATACACCTTTTCGGTTTTTCCGTAGGTTATAAAGCGCAGGCTTTCGGTACTTCGGCCGTAAATATAGTTGGCTCCCAGCATCCAATTAGCACCTATTGGGGCTGCAATGCCTAGCGAAAGATTAAGTTGCATCAGGTTGTTTCGGTGGCGAAGGTCTTTGTATTTGGCGTAATTGGCGGCGGTATAATCTACCTTTGCCCCCACGGCTAAGCCTCGCCAGAGGTCTATACCCACCGCTCCTACGAGGTTATAGGTGTCGCGATGCTTGTTACCAGGATTGGTTAGTGAGTCTTCGGATAGGTCGAAGGGCTTGCGTTCGGGGTTAATGAATACCGAACCCAGCATGTTTTTGCCCGCGAAGTTGTCGTAATCTATTCGCCCGTAAACTACACTGCGGGCGTTAATACGGAAAAACGACTCGACCATAGCGCCTGCTTGCACCACGTTGGACGACTGGGAGTAGTCCACGAAGTCGCCTTTTGCCACGCTGCCCCTTACTTCGCCCACTGAGATGTTGCGCTGATTATAGCGTGTTAGTGCAGCGGCGTTGGGCGAAGTGAGCCAAGGATTGGCCTGTTTCACGAGGTTGAAGTCGCGAAAATCAGGAGTGGTGTCGGCTGGAAGAGTTGGCGACGCGAGGGGAAGGGCGAGTAAAAGGAGTGAGAACACAGAACGAATGGGGTTAAACGTTAGGGAATTGAGGGGGATAGCAGTGGCTTATTATCCCAGAACTTATAGCTGCCCTAGAACTTCTAAGCCTTCTTAGCCCCTTCCTCGCCCTAGAATTACTAGTTAGTTTAGGTCTTTTGATGTTATCTAAGCTTGCTAGTAATTCTAGGTATGTAGGTTTAGGGCGAGGTTATTTTACTTTCCTTTAATCGAGAAAGCCTTCCTTTCGTGGAAGTCGTTGGTAGAGTTATTGGTGTCCATATATATAATATGTGCACCATTCTTTATCGATGCCTCGGCATCGATGCCGCTTGGGTCGCCCGTAGAGACGCCCATGCTATATCCATACACCAGCTTTCCCTTGTTCTCGGGTAGCTTTTCGGTCTCTTCCTTGTCAACGTTGCGGTAGAGCGTGTGACCTAATTGATAGGTAAGCAACACGCTTCCGCCGTCTATTTCGGCAGGTAGGCGCTTGGCGTTCGCGGTCATGTATGCAGAACTAAAAACTTCGATGCCATCGATAACCCACTTGTTAGGTATCTTTAAGTTGGCGGTCACCGGATTATGTGCAGCCCCTGGGGCATAGATAATGTTCGAAACGTTGGTGGCATAGTTGCGTGGCGTAACGCCTTGGGTCTGGAAAATGAACATGGCAGGTGACGTTACGCTAAGTGTCCAGCCATTACCTTGTCCATATTCAACAGCTTTTAGATAATGAGAAGTGGGGATAAGCTCTGATGGAGAGGGGTAATAAAGCTCATTGTTGTATCCCGATTCGGGGTCGTACATGGCATAATAGTCCTTGTTTGCATAGTTAACCGACTTAGAATAGGTCTTGGTATTGTCGATAGCACCATTAACATTCACCACGATTTGCGAGTAAGGCTGCATCACGAGCGGTCCTTGGAAATACCAAATACCATGAATACCAGGGATGTAACCTTGTCCATCATATACCAACTTACCGTTTTTTAGCCATTTGCTTGGTGCGTGCGAGTTGTTGGGATCTACTATACCAACGGCCAAATTGTTGATAACGGCCACCTCGCCACCATTGTTATAAAGAACGAATCCCTTGTCCATCTGGAAAAATCTACCACCATTATCAGGCTGGCAACCACCATTATAGAGTTCTTTGATGATTACTTGCGACACGTTTTGGTCGGCCATTTCAAAGCTAACGTTCTTAACTTTCGAGGCAGGGAAAACCTCTTTCGTTCCGTCTTCGCGTGTAACAACCATGTTCCATGTTTGTGCGAAACCGCTTGTTGCCACGGCTATGATGGCAAACAATGAGAGTAATATCTTTTTCATTTGATTATCGTTTATGCGTTTAAAGTATTAATTGTTTATATTCTATGTGCAAACTAGCTGTAAGAGCCATGCTCCACTGTGGTGCGATGTACGTAAGCCGTGTGCACAAGGATGGGGATGGATGGCTGTTGGCCTACCATTTCATCACCTTAAAGCTCTTTGTTGGGGTCTTAATGATATAGACACCAGGTACAAGGTCGGTGAGATTAACATTGACTTTGCCGTCTTCGGCAGCCGTGAAGGTCTTTATCAGCTGCCCGTTGATAGAGAAAACCATCAGTCGTGTACCCGCTTTTAAGCCTGATACGGTTGCATCGGCAGGCGAAAACGTTGGTTCATCGTTTGATTGCGGTGTGTTTTCCACCTGTTGAATACCTGTCGTCACGTTCTTGGTTACGAAGTGGTAGTTGGCAACGTTCTGCATCGAGAATGTTACCTGCTTGTTGGTTGAGGCTACAACCACATCGCCATCCTTAAACGACAATGTAGGTTGGTCTTCTAATGCAAACTCGGTCTTAGTGCCATCTGTTTGCAACACAACAAGGTATTGCACCTTCTTCGCACCCTGCTCTTCAGCTCGCATTGTATGCGACATGAAGAGAAAGGCAGCAAGTGCTGCGAGTTTAAATAGAATTTTATTCATAACTATATGCTAAAAAATAATGTAAGTAAATTATTCAATGTGGCTTATATCCCTTATCAGGTTCTCCCCTCCTACCTATTTCCGTATCCTTCGTTTAGACATTTTAAGGTCTAACTGCAAGGCGTTGGCACTATCAGAGCTAATAACAACCTTGTTTAAGTAGGCGTTGAAGAAGTATTTCCACTCGGTGGTAGTGTATGAAGAGGAACTGTTTGCATCGTAGATGCCTGGTGGAACATGAAAGTGGGCAACGCCTTCTGCATCGGTTGAGTCGACGAATATCGAGGCGCGAGCATCTTTCAGCTCCACGCGCACCCCCTTATACGGTTCTATTGTGTTGGCAGGATAAACCAACCTAACGCTCACGGGTACAGTTGTGAACGTCTCTTCGTAAGTACATGCACAGAAGACACATGCGGTTAGCGTTATTATCAGTGCCGTTATTGTTTTGTTATACATCGGTATCGTTGTTTGAATTCTTCGTAAAAACTTCACTTATTCACTCAATTACTCCCGCATCATATCTTCACTTTCAGTCCCAACCCATAGTAAAAGGCGGGCACATACGAACTGCCATAGAGCGAAGTCTCTTGTCCTGTGCGCGTAGAACGCACCTTACTCATGGTGTTCCAAAAGTTATTGGCATAGAACATCACCTGTATGCGGTCGCCAATCTCCTTCGTTACACTGAAATTGGCCGAGTAATAGGGCGACAAACGTTCGGGATTCATCACGAAGGCATAGTTGGTTCGTTGCACCAGTTTAGCCAAATCGTTGAACAAAGTGGGGTCGTTGTCTTTGGCCCAAGCAAACTTTTCGGCGAAGGGAATAAGTTTATCGGGCTCTTCCCACGTGCTGTAATACTCGGGATAAACCACCATGTGCTTGTCGCGAACATCCCGCGTGTAAGGCTGCCCAAAGAAATCGTTGCCCTTTTCCAAAACGTAGCCACGCGTTCCGTTTGGCAATTCGCTCAGCGGACGACTGTATTGATAGAGCGAACACTCAACACGTAGCGACATGATGATACGTATGCGCGGCACGTGGGTTGTTAGGGTGACGTTGAGATTGGCCTCTCGCGTGAGCGAACCATTGCTCACCGAGGGCGACGCCGCATTGTCGGTAGAGGTTGTTCCGCTACCGCGATAATGCCCAATATAGGTGTATGGCTTGCCTTGGGCATTGAGCGTGCCTGCCTCCGAAGGCAATGCTGCAAAGAGCAAGTTATCTAATCCCTTGTAAAAGTAGTAGTTGCCGTCTAGTCGAAGCGAAGTGCGTAAAGCCTTGATTTGTGCGAAATCCACAATCCACTCTATGCCGAAGCGTTCGGTGGGCGACCCATTCACGTACTTGCGGTTGCTTAGATAGCCTTCCCTTTCTTTGTAAGGCAACTGTATGGGGGCGTTGGCGCCCGTGATGTCGTTCACGGTTACGATGCCCGTTTGTTGGTCGATGTGGTATTCGCGGTTAGCCGATGGGATGGGACAATTCTCTAATGCGGCTTGCGAAGTATATTTATAGGTGTAGGGTTTGTACACCACCACAGCCGTATAAGGGTTAAACGTTTTGTGATAGAAGGCCGAAAGGTTAACGTGCGTGTGCCCAATGTTCGCCTGCAAACCAAGATCAAGCTGGTTGGTGTATTGCCATTGCAGCTGCGGATTGTACACTGCCTGCGACGGAAAGGTGTGATAGGCGTAGTAGGCCTTGTTGTCGGCGGTGCTTCCAGGTGTAAATGCCAGTCGGTCGATATAGCTGGTGCGGGGGTAAAGCACTTGGAACGAGGGCAACTTAACCGACTTTCCCCAGCCCACATGTGCCGAAAGGTTTCGCACCCAGGCATCCCTGCCATGCCAAAACACGTAACGAAGGTTGCCGCGTGGCGAGAGGGTTGAGGCCGTTCCGTAGGCCGAGCCAGCGATGTTACTGATGTCGTTGCGAACGCCCACGGTCAATTCCATGTTCGAAAGCTTGCCCGTTGGCACGTTTAGACGTTCTTCGGCATAGATGGCAAGGTTGTTCAGCGTGGGCAATTCGTGGTAACGATAGGGTCGCCATGTGGGCGTTAGGCGCGCCTCCTCGTAGTAGGTGCCGCGACCGAGGTTACGACTGCCTGTGTAATCGGCGCCAACCGACACCTTATTATACACGCGCGCGAAGCGCCTAACCCAATCGGCCTTCAATTTGAAGGCGTAACTTAGGGGGCGGCTATCGTTGAAACTGCGTACATACCAATAACCCGTTGGCCCCAGAATAATGTCTGCCGAGGGACGTTTATCATAGTCGTAGGCCACGAAGTAGCCCTCTTTCATGGTGTGGATGTAAGGCAGCGTAGTGGCCGAACTGGTATGGCCGTAATTCTCGTATAGCTGATCGGCATACGATAACGACGATTTCAGCACCAAGTTGGTGAGCCATTTGCGGTTGAGTAACCACTCGGCCGAGATGTTTGCGGTAAGTCTGTTGTCGCGTTCTTTACTATAACTGTCTAGTTCGCCATCGGGATCGGCCTTCGAATTATATCCGCCCACATTGCCCGTAATACCCAAATTGAGCGTTAGGGGCATGCTGTGGCGCATCAGCACGTTCATATAATGGGCCGAAAGCACGTTGCGTTGGTAGGCGGTAAAGGGCGATGTGATGTCGCCGAACGTGCGCGCGTGTTCCATGGAGAAGTTAAAGAGCCCCATCTTGCCACCAAGGTCAACGCCTTTGCTTAGTGCCAGCTGGCGTGTGTTTTGGTTTAGCTTGGCTTCTACAATGAAGGGCGACTTCCCGCGACGCGTGTTTACCTTCACAACGCCGTTGCTTAGGTCGCCATACTCAACCGACGGCACGCCTGTAAGCACTTCAACGCTCTCGATATTGGCCGTGCTAAGGGTGCGCGTACCTGCTCCGAGCGTCTCGCCAGGTGTTGCATTGTTATCCAATCGCACGCCATCCACCTCGATGGCCGTACCAAACGAGGCGTTACCCATCTCTCCACCGCTGCTGCGAAGGGCAATGCGGGTGTCGCGTAGCAACGAACTGTTCCACGTTTTGCCACCAGGAAGAAGACTCATGATGTCGCCAAGGTTCAAGGCTTGTCGGTTATCAAGGGCCAAACGGTCGATGGTGTAGCTTGTTGTGACAGCGTCGCCCTTGCGTTTGGCCACCACTTCCACCTCGTTCAGTTTCAGATTGTCGTCGTTTAGGCTGATGTCGATATGCGGCATGCCTGTGCTTACGTTCACCTTCGTGGTAAACGTGGCGAAGCCTAGGCAACGCACGGTGAGCGTTACGCTGCCCGATGGCACGTTCTTGATGGCGAAACGGCCCTTATTGTCAGTGATAGCCCACAGCTCGCACTCTTTTAGCGTAACGGTGGCATACTCTACTGGGGTTCCATCGCTTTTGGCTTTGATGGTGCCGTTGAGCAAAACGCCTTGTGCTTTGGCTGTTGAGGTTGCTCCCACGACAAGCAAAAGGATGGCGAAACAAATCTTGAACATTCGCTTTTAAAGGTATTTTGATGCCGATGTGAAGCACAGGCCTTGCAAAGTTAGGCATTATATAGAAAGCGGACAATACCTAAAAAAGGTGATAATAGGGGGTGAATGCGGGGGGAGAGATTATAAAAGAGATAGGGTTAGCATTCTTAAAGAGGAGGCTAACCCCGTCTCTTTACTGAAAGAAGGCGCGTGTCTGGTGCTGTATACTATGCATCTAACCCCGTGGAGAGCTTTTGTGTGAGATGTTCTACCTGCTATCGCACCACGTTCTGCCATCGTTTTGCCATCGCTAATAGTACTCTCCCGTGTTACCTATCATCAAGAACGCGGTTAGACATCATTTGGAACGCGATTCTGGATAAGCGGCAATGAACAATGTTGCCATAAAGCGGGTTGCAAAGGTTTATCTTGTACATTGCAGATGCAAAGAAAACAACACAACACTTCTCTCGCCATTTTGAGATAGCAATTAAGGGGCGTTCCGATCCGATTAGGAGATATTCGTAGTTTAAATAATTTGGCAAGTTAACGATGCCTCATAACAAATCGTTATCTAATTGCAATGCAGAGAAGTTGATTGACTTTGAAAATTCATTCAGGGATTCGAATAACATATTAGCCATTTCATCAATCTGCAGTTTTGACAGTCCATTACTTGTATATCCACTAGCCATTTCATCAATATCAATATCTGTGGGATCTTCTGATATGTCCCCTTGTCTAAAACGAAAAAGGAGATTGCCAATATTAAAATATCCATAGGGAGAATACCTTGTTGCGTAAATAGGGAACATCAACTTTAAATACTCTTCCCTGAAGTTATAATTTTCGCGTAGCGCTGTTCTCCCTGCACTGATAAAGTCTTCTTTAATCTGTTGTTGCGTCATTCCTATTTCAATCATATAAATTATCAGTTGAAACAATTTGAATGAAGTAGATAGTGAGAATTTACTACCATCGGAATCTGGCTGCGTTATTGTGTGTTTGGCTGACTTAATAAAATTATTAGTCTCTAATTGAGCGAACTTGTTTAATTCTCTTATCGAACTTTGCGACAATTTCTGCTTAAACTTAGGAAATGCAGAAAACAAATTAGGGAGTTTTAAAGCTGTGGTTAGCTTCTCCTCAATCAATTTAACCATCTCTCTTCGGATACTATATCTAAAAGGCTCGCGTGAAAGAAACTTGCTCATATAACCTTCATAGCATGCCTGATTTCCATAGAAATGGTGAAAGATATGCTTGGTAGTGTCGTAATCCATCACCAATATTATATTGTGAAAACCAAACTTATTGCCCACCTTATCAGGTCTCTTGCAATCGTCTATATGAGCGCTGATTACATTAAGTATCCTAAACAGGTGATTAGGATCCAAGCGATCTAAGTCTTCTATAATCAATACGGGCTTCTTTCCTTTATGATCACGTCCATTTACTTTATGGTCGCTGCTCATCCACGTTATTGCCTCTCTTACCAGTTTTGTATATCCGTCCTCTTCATAAATACTGCCTTTCTGGTTTGCGAATATAGATAAATACTTGTCTGCAGTATGTTTTTTCTGCTCATAACGTCGTCTTATTTCGAAAAATTGATTAAGAATCTTGTTGTAGAATGTTCCCCCTGGAATAAAAGACAGCAAAAACGACACAACAGAGGCAAGGTCGTTAAAATTAAATAGCGAACTAAATATAGCTTCCAAATCTATTTTATTCAGAAGATTTCGGTCATGTAGCTGTACGATGATGTCTCGTTTAATATACTCAAAAACGTCTTCATTGGGCGCAACGGAATAGTTAACGGGATATATTGTGAAAAACTCGTACTTTTCTTTAGCAGCAGTATTATCTCTCAATGCGTTCAGCAAGTATGTCTTTCCGTCGCCAAATTTTGCTGACAAGATTATTCTATCTGTTGTGTTTAAATATTGGATGATATCTTTTACCTTCTCAGAAATTTCTATCTTCAATGTTCCTATTTTCATCGCTCTACATTTGTGATGTTATTCTTTTGTTCATCTGTATACCGTTTCTCCTATTACTTATTGTGACTCTTATTTTCACTTCCATTTGGTATTTTTGTCTTTTAGCCCCTATTGCACCTTTTTGCGCCTAGCAAATGTCAGCATCTCATTGAACACATCTACGTTGGCCAACTTCATGATGCCTAGATACAGAAGGGCAGCAACAACAACGCGCACGCCAAGAAGTAGCGGGAGCAAGGTTATTTGTTGGGTTAAAAACCACGTGAGGACCATCACACCGAGGGCACAGAGAGCGAAAGGAAGTGTGTCGCGAGCAAGTAGGCGCAGCTTATAATCGGCCAAACGACGCGCAAAAAGTGCCCAAACGCCGAAGCAGATAATGTTGAGCATCACCAAGGCGCATATCATCCACTTGATGCCAAAAGGGTAGAGCGACAGCATGGCCACAACCTGGGCCACGCCTAAGCCAAGGTTTACGTAGAGGTAAACCGAAGAACAGCCCTTGCTTATCACCAAGTTGGAGAGCAAGAACGTTAGCGGGATGAATGCGCCACTGATACAGAGCAGTCTCATGAATTCGGCACTTTGCGCCCATTTCTCGGTGATGGCGATGAGGATAAACTCGTGAGCCACCATGCCCAGCCCGAAAAGCAAGGGAAAAGATAGGAAGGCTGCAAGTCGCATCATCTTTCGAAGCACCCGCAATTGTCGTTCGCGTTCGTCGCCAACGTCAACTAATACGGGCTGTGCCACCTGCGTGAGCATGCCCTGAATCAAGAAAAAGGCCTTGGAATGCCATTGGTAAGCTTGGTTGTAGGCACCAGTGCTGGCTGCCGAATAATAGTGGCCGAGTAGCAAGTTCATAATGTTGTTGTTGATATCGGTGAGAATAGCCGAGAACAACAGCTTGCTGCTGAACTTGAACATTCGCCTAACGGGTTGCCAATCGAAGCTGAATGTGGGTCGCCAGTGCGAATAATGCCAATAAAGTAGGGTGTTGAGCAACACGTAGAGGTTGGTTTGCGTTGCCAAAGACCAATAGGCGTAGCCCTGCCAAGCCATGCCCACACCCACCAAACTAGATATAATTGTGCTGGTAAGGTTGGCTTTGGCCACCTGTTTGGCCATGATGTTTTTGGCGAGATAGGCCGATTGAGCCGTTCCGAAGCTAGAAAAAATCAGTGAAAGGAACGCATAGCGGCACAGGGGAATTAGTTCGGGGGTGTGATAATAGTTGGCGATGAGTGGCGCAAGGAAAAAGAGTAGGGTGTAAAGGGTAACGCCCATGCAGATGTTAAACCAAAACACCGAATTGTAATCGCGGTGTTGTGGTTGCTTGATGTTGTTTAGTGCAGCCTTAAAACCACTGTTTTGCAATTCGTTTGCCACTAGCGCGAAGACGCTTATCATGGCAATCATGCCGTAGTCGGTTTTGTCGAGCAGTCGTCCCAGCGCTATGCCCACGGTCACACCTATGAGTTGCATCAACAAATTGTTTAATGCACCCCAGAATAAGCCCTTTGCTGTTTTCTCTTTTAATGATTCCATACTCGTTGACAAGCAAACGGGTTGATGGCCGAACGAGGTGTTGGGCGCATCACACACAATCCGTTTAACTTAGCTTAGACATTTGCAAAATTACGACTTGTTGGGAAAACGACAAAGAAAAGGTGAAAGGAAAAGCGCCAGTAAGGCAAAAGCCTTGCGCCAGAAAACACTCGAATGGGCGTTTAAACTTATGTGCCTTGCCCCTCGGCAATGGCCTTGAAGAGGCGTTCTTCGGCGATATCGACAATGGCTTTGTCGTCGAAGGCATGTTGATACTTCATGTTAAGGAAGGCATCGCGAAGAGCGAAGAGCCAGTGCATGCGTTTGTTAGCCCCCTTGGCCCACGCCAATAGCTCTTCCATCTGTTGGGCATTGCATCGCCCAAACACGTAGTCTTCTATGGTTTTATTCTTAACAGGCATCATATTTCTTAAAGAGAGAGTTGTAAAAAGTGGCAATCTGATCAATGCTTCTTTGCGCTACTAACGTAGCATAAGTAAGCCTGGGTTTTTAGGCCACTCTATTATCATTACAATTCAAAATGAGAAATAACCTATTAACAAACCAAAAAATACAAAAATAAGCTAAAAAGAAGTGGGATGATAGGTGCCCTTGGGGTGTTAAGAAGGAACGTCAGGATGTGTTAGTTACTCGTCTTTTCGGGCGTCTTGGGGATGAAAATACTTGTTTTACGTGAATTCGGGATAAGAAACGATGGTTTTTTTGAACACGATTAGATAAAAAGCGAATGGCGCTCTCGCCAACTTCCGCGTAGCGGTAATTGACATAACGAATTGCTCTTATCTCGAACTCACCCCTACTTTTATGTGAATTCGGCATGGGATAAGATGCCCTTTGAACACGATTAGCTGAAAAACAAATGGCTATCTCACCTACTACCGCGTAGCGGTTGGTCCGTTGGTAGGGCAGGGTTGCGAACGAAGTGAGCTACCCTGCCTAGCGGATGGAATAACAAAACAAGGCCGTAGGTCTTGGTCTTTTT
>ERZ773070.1437-NODE-1437-length-14682-cov-8.642305_pt1 | contig 14682 bp, 9 predicted proteins | sample MGYA00580618_ERZ773070 | MGnify/ENA primary metagenome ERZ773070 (study PRJEB29015, sample SAMEA2738023) | human oral metagenome | biome: human oral; feature: human-associated habitat; material: dental | place: China | collected 2019 ... | reverse complement strand
AGCTCGACTATCTGAAGTCTCTCGGAATCTCGTGCATCTACTTCAACCCCGTCTTCGAGTCCGAGAGCAACCATCACTACGATACGGGAGACTACCACAAGATCGACCCCGTGCTCGGCGATATTGAGGACTTTCGTGCCCTCGTCACGGCGGCAGAGGAGCGCGGCATCCGCATCATCCTCGACGGCGTGTTCAGCCATACAGGCAGCAACAGCATCTATTTCAACCGCCAGCATCAGTACAGCTCGCTCGGCGCGTACCAGTCGAAGGAGTCGCCGTACTACTCGTGGTACCACTTCCGCAACTATCCGAACGAGTACGACTGCTGGTGGGACTTCGACACGCTGCCGAACGTCAACGAGACCGACCCTGCCTACATGGACTTCGTCATCACAGGCAAGGACAGCGTGCTTCATCACTGGATGAACGAGGGGATTGCGGGCTGGCGCCTCGACGTGATCGACGAGCTCCCGCCGACGTTCTCCAAGACGTTCTTTGCCGAGCTGAAGAAGCGCAACCCCGATGCCGTCATGATCGGTGAGGTCTGGGAGGACGCCTCGAACAAGGTCGCCTACGGGACGCCGCGCGAATACCTCTCTGGGAGCGAGATGGATTCGGCGATGAACTATCCGCTGCGCACAATGATGCTTGACTTCCTCACGGGCGCGGTCGATGGACGCCAGACAGCACGACGGCTCGCAAGCCAGATCGAGAACTACCCGAAGGAAAATCTCTATGCGATGATGAACCTCATCGGCAGCCATGACGTACAGCGCGCGATCACCGTACTCGCCGGCGTCCCCTACTATGAGGGGATGCCCGCGATCGAGCAGTCGCGCGTGCGCATGACGCCGGAGCAGTTCGATCTCGGCTCGCGCCGCCTCCTCATGGCAACCCTCTGGCAGATGACCTATCCCGGCGTGCCGAGCGTCTACTATGGCGACGAGATCGGCATGGAGGGCTTCAAAGATCCGTTTAATCGCCGCCCCTACGACTGGGTGCATGGCAACAAGGAGATCCGCAGCTGGTTTGAGCGCTTTATCGCGATCCGCAACGAGAACGATGCACTGCGCACGGGCGATATCCTGCCGCTCTACGGTGCGGGTGATGTCATCGCCTACGCGCGCACCATTCGCTCGGGCTACGATGTGTTCAATCAGGAGAAGGAGGACGGTGTCTTTATCGCCGCATTCAACCGTAACCTTACCGAGATGCAGACCATTGATGTGGAGGTGAGCGACTTCGCCTGTGGCGTGTTCGAGGATGCGTTCAAGCCCTCGCGCACATACGAGGTGGAGCGCGGACGCCTGCGGATCAAGATTCCGCCGCTCTTTGGACTCCTCCTGCGTCAGCGTGAGGAGCCGCAACATTACGAACGTAAAGCGGGCGTCCTCCTGCATCCGACCTCCCTGCCGTCAAAATACGGCGTGGGCGACTTTGGCAAGGAGGCATATCGCTTCCTCGACTTTCTCGCCGAGGCGGGGCAGAAGATCTGGCAGATTCTGCCGCTCAGTCCCGTTGGACATGGCTACTCGCCCTATCAGTCCATCTCCGCATTTGCGGGCAATATCATGATGATTGACCCCGAGGATCTTTCCGCGCGCGGCTGGCTGACAGAGAAGGACCTCTTCCTCCCATACGAGGCGAACACGGCATTCATCGACTTTGAGCGCGTCAAGCAGTTCAAAAAAGATCTGCTCGAAAAAGCATTTCGCGTGTTCCGCAAGACGAGCGCACAGGATAAGGAGTTCCAAACATTCTGCGAGAGAGAAGCGTATTGGCTCGATGACTATGCGCTCTTCCATGCGGCAAAGAAAGAATACGCACGCAAACCTTGGACAGAGTGGCCGGACGAGATCAAGCATCGCGACCCTGCGGCGCTCAAGGCACTTGCCGAGCGGCAGAGGGATGAGGTGGAACTGGATCGCTTCAAGCAGTACATCTTCCATCTCCAATGGAATCGTCTGCATGACTATGCGAAAAAGAAGGGCATCGAAGTCCTCGGCGACATGCCGATCTTCATCGCACAGGACAGCGCAGACGCATGGGCGAATCAGCACCTCTTTGACCTCAATGAGGATGGTACACCGCGTACCGTCGCGGGCGTACCGCCCGACTACTTTGCCGCGAATGGACAGCTCTGGGGCAACCCGCAGTACAACTGGGACGCGATGAAGGCGGAGAACTACGCGTGGTGGAAGCGTCGCTTTCGCAAGTTGCACGAACAGGTCGACATCATTCGCATCGACCACTTCCGCGGCTTTGAGTCCTACTGGTCGGTCGACGGCAAGGCGGAGACCGCGATCAATGGCCGCTGGCTCAAAGGTCCGGGCAAACCCTTCTTCGATGAGATCGAACGGGAACTGGGAGAACTCGATATCGTTGCCGAGGATCTCGGCATCATCACGAGCGAGGTTGAGCGTCTGCGTGACGACTGCGGCTTCCCCGGCATGAAGATTGTCCACTTCATGCTTGAGCCGAACGAGTCGGGACGCGTTGGCTTTGTTACGCCCGAGAACAGCATCATCTATACGGGGACGCACGACAACAACACCACCGTTGGCTGGTTCACGCACGATATCGATGAAGTGCTGCGTGAGACGCTCGCGAATATGACGGGTACGACCTCTGATCGCCCGAAGACGATATGCAAGCGCCTCATCAAGGCGGCATACGCCTCGCGCGCCCGCATGGCGATCATCCCCATGCAGGATCTCCTCGCACTTGACGAGCGCGCCCGCATGAACACACCGGGCACCGTCGGCATCAACTGGCGCTGGAGCCTCAAGAAGGACTATCTCCTCGAGCTCGACCCGAAGAAGCTGCAGGCGCTTTGCGTGCGGTACCGTCGGTGACGAGGTAAGACGAGCGTACATAAGCAAACGAAAAGAGTCATTGCACACCTTTTTGCAATGACTCTTTTCGTTTGTAAGAAGTACGGATAATTTGCATTATGAGAAATTCGCCGACGGTACGATCAAATGTATCGAGGACGAGATTCCGTTTGAGGTGCCAGAGAGTTGGGGGTGGGGGCGCTTAGGCGAACTTGTATATAATCATGGACAGCGTAGACCCTCTGCTGATTTTTCCTATATTGATATTAGTTCCATTGACAATCAACATCAGCGGCTTAGTTGTGAAGAAAATATCCTTTCAAGTGAAAAAGCCCCTTCACGAGCCAGGAAGATTGTCGCGTATGGGGATATATTATATTCAACTGTGAGACCATACTTGCATAATATGTGTATTATTGATCGTATTTTTTCGAAACAACCGATTGCAAGCACAGGATTTGCTGTCTTAACTTGTCACGACGATTTTTTCAATGAGTTTCTATTCTACTACATGATGTCACCTGATTTCGATACCTATGTGAATCATACAGATAATGCTAAAGGAGTAGCCTATCCATCAATCAGTGATACTCGATTATATCACGCGCTCATTCCGATACCACCAGCAAGAGAACAACGAGATATTGTATCCGCCGTAAAAAGACTGATACATTATATTAACAAATATAACATAGCAAGGAATCAGCTTAATAGGTTGATGTCCAATTTTCCAAATGCAATGAAACATTCAATCCTCCAATGGGCAGTACAGGGAAAGCTCGTCCAACAAGATGAAAATGACGAACCTGCTTCGCTATTGTTAGAACAGGTTCGTACAGAGAAAGAGGAACTTATCAAGCAGGGAAAAATCAAGCGTAATAAGAAAGACTCTATCATCTATCGAGGTGAGGATAACTCGTATTATGAGAGGTTTGCCGATGGGAGTGAGAAATGTATTGATGAGGAGATTCCCTTCGAGATTCCGAAGGGGTGGGAGTGGTGTCGTTTACAAAACATATCATCCATAATAACAGATGGTACACATCAAACACCACACTATAGCAATAAAGGATATATGTTCTTATCCTCTCGCAATGTAGCTTCTGGTGAGATTGATTGGGACAACGTTAAATATATCCCTCCAAGGCTTCATGATGTATTGTATAAGCGAATAGCCCCTACTCTAGGAGATATTCTACTAGCAAAGAATGGGACTACAGGAGCGGCTGCAATAGTTGATAAAGAAAATATCTTTGATATTTACGTCAGTCTTGCTTTAGTTAGAACTGTTGAAAGCATAAATCCTAGTTATGTTCTTTATGCCATAAGAAGTCCTTACGTACAAGAATATTTCAATAAGTCGCTGAAGGGGATTGGCGTTCCTAATCTTCATCTTGAACACATTAAGTCATTACTACTCCCAATTCCACCGCATTCGGAGCAAAAACGAATTGAAGTACAGATAACAAAAATATTCTCGAATCTATCAACGCTAGATTCTGTCTAAGTAACATATTATCTTTACCTATATATTTATACATAACACCTCCATAATATATTGAATATAGTTTTTAACATATATGGAGGTATCTTTATGATGATGTCAAAACTCACATTTGAACAGTTCTTGAAAAAGGAGAATCTATCTGCAAACACTATCGAGGTGTATTGTTGGACAGTAGATTATTTCATCCGACAATTTGGTACCGTTGAATCAGATACACTGCTTTCCTATAAAGGCTACTTGATGGAGAACTTCAAGCCGAAGACCGTCAATTTACGAATTCAAGCAATGAATAAATATCTTGAATTTCTTGGAACTCCTCAGTTACGCCTGAAATCGGTTAAAATTCAACAGAAGAATTTTCTCGAAAATGTTATCAGCAATGCAGATTATATTTTTCTGAAGGAGCAGCTAAAAAAAGACAAAAATATTGAATGGTACTTTGTTGTCTGGTATCTCGCCGCCACAGGCGCACGCGTGAGCGAACTAGTACAAATCAAGGTTGAACATATTAAACTCGGATATTTTGATTTATATACAAAGGGAGGGAAGCTACGCAGACTCTATATCCCAAAGAAATTAAGGATAGAAACGCTTTCTTGGTTAGAGAGTACAATGCGTTCCTCCGGTTATTTATTTTTAAACCGATACAGGCAGAGAATTACTCCCCGTGGAATTGCACAGCAACTGAAAAACTACGCAGACAAATACGGTCTTGATAAAAAGGTAGTTTATCCTCATTCGTTTCGGCATCGCTATGCAAAGAACTTCCTAGAGAAATACAACGACATCGCCCTGCTTGCTGATTTGATGGGGCATGAGAGCATTGAAACCACTCGCATCTATCTCCGTAGAACAGCGAGCGAACAGAAAGCACTTGTTGATGAAATTGTAACGTGGTAATAAAAGGTTGTTGTTCGCGCTTTATAAGACATCGAACAACAACCTTTTAAATTAAGCTATTTGATTCTCTATATCGTTTATTCGATTCATGAGTACATTTAATGCTTCGGAAATTTTTACTTGCTCTTGTAATGGAGGGATAGGAATCATAAGTTTATAAAGCATATTTAGATATATGCCTTTCTGAGCTGTTCCTTTTCCATTGTTGCTAAACCATCTCTGAGTTGTCGGTGCTTGCAACACATTCATTAGATAAACTGAAAAAATCTGGCATGGTTTTAAAACTGCTACACTTCGTTGTAAAGCAAAGTGTTCATCAGTTTCTACAACTGCGCTTCTGCCAATAGTACCCACAATCGTAAGTAAAACATCTCCACATTCAATATTGGTTCGCCGATTTTCAATCTCCCATTCTGATTGCGTTATCCATCTTGTTGCGCTATGTATGTTTATAAAATTGTTATCGATATTTACACCACTCAAAAGAGGAATTCCACTTCCATTATCAGGAGGGGGATTGTGTGAACCGTCTCGTATGGATAACGTTATTTCTCTCAACCTACACCATACCCAATGCTCTGGAATATCAAACTGAATCTCCTCATCAATACATTTCTCACTCCCATCGGCAAACCTCTCATAATACGAGTTATCCTCACCTCGATAGATGATAGAGTCTTTCTTATTACGCTTGATTTTTCCCTGCTTGATAAGTTCCTCTTTCTCTGCACGAACCTGTTCTAACAATAGAGAAGCAGGTTCGTCATTTTCATCTTGTTGGACGAGTTTTCCCCGTACTGCCCATTGGAGGATTGAGTGTTTTATCTGTTGTGGAAATTTTGTTATAAGTGTTTCAGCTTTTACGTACATCCTATCATACTGTAATACCATAGGAACTACCTCATTAATTTTGTGCACAATTCTTTGTTGTTCTTCAAATGGTGGAATAGGTAGTCTGAACTCAGAGAGTGTATTTAAGTATACGCCTTTCTGAGCGGTTCCTTTGCTATTATCGTTAAAACAGTTTTGAATATATGGTGATTGCAGTGCATACATTAGATATTCAGAACATACTATACACGGTTTCAAAACAGCAACACTTCTCTGTAGTGCAAAAGATTCGTTAGTTTCTACAACAGCACTTCTTCCAAGACTCCCTACAATCGTTAGTAAAACATCCCCAAATTCTATCTTGGTACGTTGATTTTCGATCTCCCATTCTGCTTTAGTAAGCCATCTTGTCGCACTACGGAGATTCACAAAACCATTGTCGATATTTGCAGCACTTAGCATAGGTAGCCCATAACCTTTATTCGATGGTGGATTATGTGAGCCGTCTCGAATGGACAATGTGATATGTTTTAACGCCGCCCACCCCCAACTATCGGGAATCTCAAACGGAATCTCGTCCTCAATGCACTTCACCGTACCGTCGGAGAATTTCTCATAATGCAAATTATCCGTACCGCGATAAATGATAGACGGATTCTTTTCCTTCTTGATTTTTTTCTCTTTGATGAGACGCTCTTTTTCTGCGCGGATGCGCTCGAGCAGTATATGAGCAGGTTCATCACTTGGGTCTTGAGGGACAAGTTTCCCCTGCACAGCCATTTGCAGGATGGACTTTCGTAGTTGCTGTGCGGTCATTTTTTCGTTGCCTCCGTTATGTCAGTGCCAAGGATGTCGGTGATCTGGGCTAGGATGCGGTCAATGTCGGCATTGAGCTGCGCACGCTTCTCTTGATATTGCTGAATTAGTTCCATCGGTGGCAGTATCTCCTCCTCTTCATGCGGGAAGCCGCAGAGGTCGATGTTGTAGTTGCGTTCAGCAAGTTCCTCTGCGGTATAGCATTTTGCCTTGTCAAATCCGTCGATGTTAATTTCTTGACGGTTGTTCCACCATTCGACAGCGGGCGCGAAATGCTCGACCCTCATCGGCTTGGTCTTGGAGAAGTTCTTGTAGCCCTCGGGCATGTCCAGACGATAGAACCATGTCTTCTCCGTGGCAGATGTGCGGTCGAAGAAGAGAATGTTGGTCGTGATGGATGTATAGGGCGCAAATACACTGTGCGGCATACGAATGATGGTATGCAGGTTGAACTCCTGCAGCAGTTTTTCCTTGATTGCTTTCTTCGCGTTATCTGTTCCAAAGAGGAACCCGTCTGGGAGGATGATGGCGCAACGCCCATTTTTCTTAAGACGATACATGATTACGGACATGAAGAGATCGGCGGTTTCGCTGCTGCGAAGCTCCACTGGGAAGTTGTGTTTGATGTTGCTTTTCTCATTGCCGCCGTAAGGGGGGTTCATGAGGACGATGTCAAAGCGGTCGTCCTCGGTGTACTCGCGGACATTTTGCTCCAATGCGTTGCCGTGCACGATCTGTGGATTGTCCATGTCGTGAAGGAGCATGTTGGTCGCGCAGAGGAGAAAGGGGAGAGCCTTCTTCTCAATGCCAAAGATGGCGTTGCTGTACTTCGCTCGATCATCTACAGAACGAATCTGTGTGTCCAGTATCTTCAGTGAGGATGTGAGGAATCCGCCCGTCCCGCAGGCAAAGTCTCCAATTTTCTCACCAAGTTTTGGTGCGATCATCTGCACCATAAAATCTGTCACGGCGCGCGGCGTGTAGAATTCACCCGCGTTGCCGGCGCTCTGCAGGCTGCGTAGGATGGTTTCGTAAATCTCACCAAAGGCATGACGATCCTCGTATTCCTCGAAATCAATCTCATCGATGACGTTGATGACTTGCCGCAGGAGAATACCATCCTTCATGTAGTTGTTGTTGTCTTCGAAGGCGGTGCGTACGATGATCTGGCTCATCGGCGTGTTCTCGTTGATTTCTATGCTTTTGAGACGAGGGAAAAGATCATTGTTGACAAAGTTCAGCAGGGCATCACCTGTCAGTGCTTTGCCGTCCTTATGGTCAACTGCCCAGTTACGCCAGCGTAGTTCCTCTGGAATGATGGAGCGATAGCGGTCATTGTAGAACTCCCAGACTTCCTCCTTTGCATCATATACCTTGAGGAACAGAATCCAGACCATCTGTTCAATGCGTTGGGCATCGCCATTGATGCCCGCATCGTTTCTCATAATATCCTGTAGGCGCTTGACGAGATTATTGAGACTCATGTGTTTTTCCCCTTATGCTGCGTAGATTTCTTTTTGGAGCTCACGGATTGCCTTGATGTAGCCGTCTCTGCCGCCGAACAGCTTTGCAATCTTCATCGGTGAGCCGAATTGCCGGAACGGATCATTGGAGAGAATATCGAGACTTTCGATGTCTTGAATTCCCTCGTTCATGTATTTATCAAGCAGGGCAGAGAGAACCTCTTGCGCTATGTCAGAGTATTGGTGGAGGTATCCGCGTTTTTTGACATTGTTGACGCGCTCCGACTTTGTGAGGGGCTGCTTGTCGTAGGCGATGTGACAGATGAGGTCGAAGTCGTCAATGTCTTTTTGCCCCGAGAGTTCACGCAGGGACTCGATCAGGACGCCGCGTTCGAGCAATGCGTCAATGATCGCTTGCTTTTTCTCTGCGTTATTCCACGTTTGCAGGAAGGAATCAAGCGTGGCGTACTCGCCAAGAATATTTCTCTTGGAGTAGTCAGTCAGGCTCTCGACGATCAGTTTGCCGCCCGTTCCATAATACTGTACGCGTTCACTTAGCACCTGTACTTCTACGTCCCGTACACGATAGATATGTTTCTTTTCGCCAGTGTCTGCTGGATTGACGGTGGTCGGCCCATGGGGGGCGAGAGGCGTGTCCGGCTGTGGATCCGTCGTTGGAACCGATACATCCGGAAGCTCCGGCTCATCAATTATGTCCTCCGGTTCGCCGTCAAAATCGGGGTCCGCAAAATGGCGCGAAGCACCGCGAAAATCCATGATGGTAAAGTATTCCTTGCCCGCATTCGGGAGGAGTCGTGTGCCGCGTCCGATGATCTGTTTGAATTCGGTTATGGAGTTGATTGTGTTCTCAAGGACAATTAGTTTGCAGGTCTTGCAGTCAACGCCTGTTGTCATCAGCTTGGATGTAGTGACAATGGTAGGATATTTGCTGTCGACGGTGATGAAATTGTCAAGTTGTGCCTTGCCCTCGGCATTATCTCCCGTGATGCGCATGATGTATCTTTCGTCTTGCGTTACCATGTCGCTGTTCTCGTTGACAAGTGCCTGCCGCATGCGCTCTGCGTGGGCGATGTTCACGCAGAATACAATGGTCTTCGCAAAGCGGTCATGCTCTTTGAGAAAGCGTGTGATGCGTTTTGCGACGGCAAGTGTACGCTTATCCAAGATAAGATTTTTGTCATAATCCTTTACGTTGTATTCACGATCCTCTATCTCATAGCCGTAAATGTCGCACTGTCCTGCGCGTGGACGCCAGCCCTCCAAGTCTTTGTCAATACCGACACGGATGACCTTATATGGAGCGAGAAATCCGTCGTCGATGCCTTGTTTCAGACTGTAGGTATAGATTGGCTTGCCAAAGTAGCTGATGTTAGATATGCCGTCAGTCTCCTTGGGCGTTGCGGTAAGTCCAATCTGAGTTGCACTAGCGAAATATTCCAGTATTTTACGCCAGCGGGATTCTTCCCTTGCCGATCCACGGTGACACTCGTCGATGACGATGAGATCAAAGAAATTGGGCTGAAATGCGCGGAATGGTTCTTTCCCATCATCGCCGGAAAGTTGATGATAGAGGGACAGATAGATTTCATAGGCACTGTCCGGAGCTTTGTTTTCGATTTTGGTCATGACCTTGGCAAATGGTTTGAAATCCTGCTGCATGGTCTGGTCGATGAGGATGTTTCGGTCTGCAAGGAAGAGGATCTTGCGCTTTGTACCGGATTTCCAGAGCCGATGAATGATCTGGAATGCGGTATAGGTCTTGCCCGTGCCGGTCGCCATGACGAGGAGAATTCTGTTTTGTCCGTGTGCGATGGCCTCTATGGTGCGATTGATGGCAATACGCTGATAGTACCGTGGTGATTTTTCTTTCGGCATGAAGTAATACGGTTCTGTGATCAGCTTTTCCTGTTCCGGCGTAAGGTGTTCCGTGTTTTTATAGCGCTGCCAAAGCACATCGGGGGACGGAAAGTCTGCCAGTGCTAACTCGCGTTCCTTACCTGTTTTCCGATCGTGTTCGAGAAATCCGTCACCATTGGAACTATAGACATAGGGAATGTCCAGACTCGCGGCGTATGTGAGTGCCTGCTGCATTCCATCGCCGATGCTGTGTGCATTGTCCTTCGCCTCTACAAGCGCAAGCGGAAGATTTGCACGGTAGTAGAGGAGATAGTCCGTCCGCTTGCGACTGCCTCGTTTTACGGTGTTTCCTCGTACGATGATCTGTCCGTCGGTGAAGCTGTATTCCATTTTAATTTGGCTGTGCCGATCCCAGCCGGCATTTTCAATCGCAGGAGTAATGAACTGCAGTTTGATGTCCTCCTCGGTCATCTCGTGTTTTTTCATCAGTGTATTCATATTCATCCTCCTGACGTGCCATGAGGGTAAGGTTGGGAGAGGAACTTCTCATAATACTTTATTATATCATGGAGACTGTCACCTTACAATTTAAGATTCGGAGTGTGGGCTATGCTGGTGAGATTCTTTCTTTTTTTGCCATTTTATGGTATGCTAAAATGGATTTTCAGATAGGGAGGAAGAATTATGTCTGAGTATACTTACACCGTTGAGAAGCCATGTCCGGTCTGTGGGGAAAAGACGCATGTGACGAAGCTGAAGGCGCGCCTCATCACGCTGGGGACGGATGAGGACTTCTGCGTACACTATCAGGGGGTGAATCCCTATCGCTATCGTGTCTGGTTGTGCGAGCACTGCGGTTTTGCCGCCGATGAGAAGCAGTTCACGGAGGAGCCGCTGAGTGCGCGTGACAAGGCGAAGATCCAGGAGCTTCTCGCAGGACACAAGATCAACCTGCCGTACAAGGAGGAGCGCACGGTGGAAGAGGCGATCCGCGCGTACAAGCTCGGCATCTACTTTGCCGAGCGCCTCGGCTGGACGCTCCAAAAGCAGGCGGGCTACTGCATGGGCATGGCATGGGTCTACCGCGATACGGAGGAACACGAAAAGGAGGCAGAGATGCTGCGTCGTGCTGCCGAGCTCTATGAGAAGTCGGTGATGACGGAGCATTACCCCATCAACGGGATGAGCGACAGCATGGCGCTCTACATTGCGGGGGCGGCATACTATCGTCTGGGCGACTATGAGAAGGCGACGCAGATGCTCTCGCAGATCATGAGCGATCAGGAAGTGCGCAAGAACGATACGAAGCTCTTCGAGCGCACGCAGAATCTCTGGCTCGATCTGCGTGAGAAGAAGGCGGAAGCGGAGAAGGCGAAGAATTGATGGTTATTGATATCCCTGCAAATTTTATCGAGCAGGTGCAGAAGATCGACTGGGGCAGTGTCCGCGAGGCAGTGAAAGATTATCGCCCTGTCCTCACGGTGCTGCGCGATACTTGGGATCGTGAGACACTCGCGCAGATTGCCGAGGGGCATCTCTTCGTGCGCGATTCAATGCTGAACGAGGCGATCGCGAAGAACCTCGGGACGGATGGTACGATCCGTGGGATTACGCTTCGCTCGCACGAAAACGGGCGTCTCGATCTCACCTGCACAACGACGAAAAAATATAAGACGATCGAACTCTCGGGGACGATCGATGAATTCGTCCATGTCGGGGATAAGTCATATGCGGTCTATTGTGTGCGGGAGAAGAATATCCCGAATCACGGACTCGTCTCATGGGTGTTCTCGCGCATCTCGCTCTCGATGGTGGAGCGCATGATGGGGCATCTTGATGTCTCTGACCGTCTGCCCGTGAATATTCGCGGCAACAAGGTGTACGTGGATTTCCATGAGGTGCTTGCCGCCTCGAAGCTCGGTCAGACGACGTTCCGCGGGCACAAGCTGACGGATATGGTCGAGATCGAGGGAGCTGCCGTGCGCGAGGGCGGCATTATGTTTGATACGAAACTGAATATGCCCGATGATGTAGGGGAAGCACTCCGGGTAATTCTACAGGAAAGCGGTTCCGTTGACACAGGGGATGCGGCGGAAAAAGGAGGTACACATTGACGAGATTTTCTTGGATTCGTACACTTTGTATTGCAATGCTGACCGTGTTCCTTGTGCCGCAGTCGATCGACGCGGCAAAGAAGGAGCCGGTTACGGAGAAGATTGTTTTTATCCCGCATGATAACCGCCCGATCTCAAGCAAGCAGACGGCGGATGTGGTGCAGCGTGTGGGCTATGATGTCATTACCCCACCGCGGGAGCTGCTCGGGAATCGCGAGGATTGGGGGCACCCGGATGCACTCTGGACATGGCTGGATGAAAATCTGGCACAGCCGGGTGTCAAGGCGGCGGTGATCTCATCGGATGCGATGATCTACGGCAGCCTCGTCGGATCGCGCAAGCATTCCTTCACGCGCGATCAGGTGCTCGCACGCGCAGCGCGCTTTGATGCATTGCAGCGTTCCCATACGAAGACTCCGCTTTACGTGTTCGGCTCCATCATGCGGACGCCGCGCTCCGGCGAGGCATCGGGACACGAGGAGCCGGAGTACTACCGCCGTTATGGTGCGGATATCTTCCGCTACACGGTTCTGCGTGACAAGGAGGAGGTCGAGGGACTCTCGCGCCGTGAGCGCAAGGAATATGACTTCCTCGGGCGCCTGATCCCGAAGGAGGCGCTTGCCGACTGGATGGGACGCCGTGAGAAAAACTATGCGGTCAATGAATATCTGATCGACCTTTTGCGCAAACACGGTACATTCCGTTATCTCACACTCGGTCGCGATGACAATGCGCCGTTCTCGCAGACGCATCTCGAGAGCCGTCATCTCACGGAGGAGGGCGCCGATCTCGGTAAGACGCGGTTCCAGACGATGGCGGGCATCGACGAGATCGCCCTGCTCATGCTGACACGCGCCGTGAACGAACAAAAACATGAGATTCCCTTTGTCTACGCCCGCTATAACTGGGGACGCGGTGCGGATACCGTGCCTGCATACTCGGATGAGAAGATCAGCACGTCGATCTCGGATGCTGTTTTCGCGGCGGGGGGCATGATGGTTCGTGCGCCGGAGAAGGCGGATGTCGTACTCACGGTGAACACGAATCCGGATGGGCGCACCTATGAGGCAAATGCCGTGCTCAACGATGGTACGCCGCGTGATGGGACAACATACTTTGCCGATATCGTATCGGACTATGTGGCGAAGGGCTATCCGGTTGCTGTTGCTGACATTGCTTTTGCGAACGGCTCGGACAATGCCCTCATGGACGAGATGCAGCGTCGCGGACTCCTCTATAAGATTCAGGCATATGCGGGGTGGAACACGCCGACGAACAGTTCCGGCTTTGCGCTCGGCGAAGGGATGCTCGTTCGTCATATGGACGGGGATTCGATCGATTACCTGCTCACGACGCGTTATCTCGATGACTGGGCGTATCAGGCGAATGTGCGCAACACGATTGCGCGCCAGCTCACATGGCTGCGCGGCGACGGCTTCTACGGCAACCTCGGGACGAAGATGGATGCCGTCTCCATGCGTTCATCGCGCATGATGAATCAATTCATTGAGGAGAACCTGCCGCCGATCGCGGAGGTGGACACCGTTGTGGTGACGTTCCCGTGGAACCGCATGTTCGAGTCGGACATCCTGCCGGAGGATTCCGGATTCGCACAAGAGTATCTTGCAAGGAGGAAATAGCATGCATGGGAAAATGTTGATTGCCTACTTCTCTGCATCTCCCTCGCGGCGAACGGAGCAGGTTGCGCACAGGATCGCCGATGTCATCGGTGCGGACCTCTATGAGATTGTGCCCGCCGTTCCCTATACGCAGGATGATCTCAACTGGAATGACGAGAAGAGCCGGACGAGTACAGAGATGCGCGACCCGAACAGTCGACCGGCACTTGGCGGCGCGCCGATCGATCTTGCGCCGTACAACGTCATCTTTGTCGGGTTCCCGATCTGGTGGTACGTCGCACCGCACATCATCAACACCTTCCTCGAGAGCCATGATCTGACGGGCAAGATCATTGTTCCGTTTGTAACCTCGGGCGGCAGCTCGATGGGACAGACGACCGTACATCTGCGACCCTCGGCGGAGGGGGCGCTGATGAAGGAAGGGCGCCGCTTCGAGATGGGGGAGACGCCGATGGCGATCAACTCATGGATCGCAGCGCTCGGCATCTGAGAAACATCAATAAAAATGACCGTATTGCGGAAGTTTCTGCGATACGGTCATTTTCTGTTGTCATGCACAATATAAGTGAATTCTATATTTAATAGTCAGATAATCAATTTTCTATTTCCTGGGAACTGCTATATAATTAGAGAAAATCATAGAGGGAATCACTGATAAAATAGACCTTCCGATTGGCGTAGATTTTTTCGTCCGATTGA
>ERZ773070.1435-NODE-1435-length-14688-cov-5.645527_pt1 | contig 14688 bp, 13 predicted proteins | sample MGYA00580618_ERZ773070 | MGnify/ENA primary metagenome ERZ773070 (study PRJEB29015, sample SAMEA2738023) | human oral metagenome | biome: human oral; feature: human-associated habitat; material: dental | place: China | collected 2019 ... | reverse complement strand
GTACAACTTAGGCAGGGTAGGTCGCCGTTGCTCCCAACCCTGCCCTATCAACAGACCAACCGCTACGCAGTAGTTGATATAACGAATTCCTCTCATCCCAAACTCGCGTAGATTATATGGGTTATTCCACTTCACAAGCCATCTCCCGATATCGCCACAAATATACAAACGGAGGCGTTTGTGAAGCAATCTGCACCGCTTCCTGCAACATTTCGAACCGCTAAAGCATAACGTTCGAAAAGCCACCAGCAAGCCTTTGCACTAAGCTTTATAATAAAACGCCTTGGTTTTGCTTAGATGGAACAGTATTCCATATCAACTGGAATGAGGTTCCAGATAAGATGGAACAAGGTTCCAGATGAAATGGAATGGGATTCCAGATAACATGGTACAACGCATTTAAAAGCATCATGTAAATAAAGGGGTTAACTTTTGGTATGTCAAAGGTGAACTATATATTGATAAAAACATGGTCTACGCAAACAGACCAATAGCTACATCGTTCGCCTTTTCATGCTTTCCCTACCCTACCAACAGACCAACGGCTATGCGGTAGTTGGCATAACGAATTTCTTTTATCCCGAATTGACATAAGTAATTGTTTGGAAACGTCCCTACCCCGCTTATATTTAACCCATAATAAAACGCGTTCGAGACATGGCCTCGAACGCGTTATGTTGTGCACCAACAAACCTTTTAAAGCACGTATGGTGCATTTTTATTTGTTATCTAAGGGCAATGCAGTAGGACCAAAGCCCGAAGATAACTTACTTTTTAAGTTGTTTGAGCAACTTGCCTGCCGTGTCTGAAAGCAGGGTTATTGCTCCGGCCAATATCACGGTATCTTTAATGACCAATCGACCTGCACCCGAAAGCAAGGGGAAACCATGCTCACCACTACCCAAATCGGGTACCCAACATTCGGGTGTCGTTACGAGGAACGATAATGTTCCTAAGGTCATGATGATACAGAGCAGTTCGCCGAAAATACCGATTTTGGGTGAGAACATACCCAAGAACACCAAAATACCGATGCTCATGATAAGGCAGCCAAGGCCATAAGAAAACACGTAGGTGCGGTTTTCTTCATGCCACTGACGGTTTTTCAACACCAATTCGCCCTCCTTATTCTTATATTGCTTATACTCGGGAGCCTCCTTGGCATAGAAGAAACTCATAAACGGACTGTTGGCTACGAAAGGCACGATGCCATCGGCTTCGTAGTGGGCAAACTTCAAGCCACCAATCCATACGAATACAATAAGGATGGCTACGCGGATGAGGTTCAACCCCGTTTGGCGAAGATTAGATGCCAACTCAAGAAATGCGATTACTTTACTTTTCATACTTTATCGATTAAAAACGCTCGCCCTGTAAAATGGGCAAATGGATGAATGATTATATACATACACAGACCCCTTACAAACGCATGTTAAGATGCATTATTATATTACAAATTGTAACTTACAAGGTCTTTTAACCATGCAAAATTAATTCATTTTATGCGATAAACAATGCAAAATAATATCGCTTATATCTATCGACACATTGAAAAAAGCTATCAGTTAACCACTGCCACCTTACAAGCCACACCGCTTTTACCTTCTTCGGTGGCTTCTAACACCACGTAAACACCACTAACAACGCGCTGTCCGCGAAGATCGGTGCCATCCCAAGTAAACATTCCGCCGTTACTTCGTCCTTCTTTCACCAGCGTTCCGTTGGGCGAAACAATCTTGATATAGGCATTTGGCGAAAGATTAACTATGCGAACAAGTCCCTTGTAGCCCGGTTCTACGGGGTTGGGATAGGCGTATGCCTCCCTATCATCGCCTGTTTGTGGCTCGGTGGCATCGCCTTGATAAGAGCAAAGGCCGTTATCAGTGGCGAAAAAAACCTCGCCTTTTGTGGGATTTATGGCAATGCTGTTAATCGCATTAGAGATTAATGGACTGTTAGCGTTATTGAAATGTTGCACTTGTTGCAAGTTGTCGGCCGATATAAGGTAAGCCCCATCGGTTAGCGTACCCATCCATTTGCGGTTAGCACCATCGATGGCAATGTGCGTTATGTGAACTTCATTAAGCAGATAGTCGGCATTGTTGGTGCCATCATTTCGTGGAATTTTAAACTGAACGAAATATTTTTCTGCCTGATTATTGCGTATTTGCAAATAAAGCGGTGCGACATTGGTACCCACCCAGAGGTTTCCCTCGCGATCTTCGGTAACGCAAGTAACGGCGTTTACGTGTATTGCCACACCGTCTTGATTGGTAAAGGTGTTGTAAACGATGCATTCGCCTGTGGCAGGCTTATAGCAGGTAAGACTCGGAAAAATCCAATGGTCGTTGCAAAACCATACCCATCCACGACTATCTACCAACATCTTCGTCATATTTCGCAGGCTAAGCCCATCGGCCATGAGCCGTTCTTGATGTCGGCTTTCCATCTTTTTGCCACGCGGAAGGGTAAGCAACGACTGGCTCCGCGTCTGACTATTGGCGAGCCAAAGGTTGCCTTGAGCGTCAAAATCAACAGCGTTTACGATGACATAATTGTTACCTAACTCCACTCCCCTATCCACAGCGGATAACAAAGGACTATTATCGCTATTGTAAAGGGTTTTAAAACGCCCGTCTTGAAACTCGTACAAGCCAGGTCGGCCACCTATAAACACGTGGTTAGGGTCCAGTGGGTCTACGGCCAGACAGTTTATATCGTTGAATGCGATGCCCGTAGTGGCGTACAAACTGTCTTGATAGAAGGTCCACGAACCATTTGCTTCGAGCACCTGCACCAATCCGGGATAACCCTTTTGCGTACCTCCCGAGGCGAAAACACCACCAACGGTGTACAATCGGCCAGCAGTATGCTTGATGAAATAGAAGTTGTTATATCGCGGTCCACCTACGTTTGCCTTCCTTGCAGCTACTATCAGGCTGGCATCGGGCGTTGCTTGTGGGTCGGGTTGATAAGCCCCTACCCTCGTCCAGTTGTTTTTATCGTTAAGATTAGCCGTTAACGAGGCTGCATAACATCCCACAACATCCGAATAAGCCAAAATACGATTACCCTCAACGCGCACCCAATTCACCTTAAAGCCAAGGTTATACGTGTCGTTAATCTCCATTTTTCGCGCATCGAGCTTTATAATACCGAAGCCCGTGGCGAGATAAGTGTTGGCGCCATAGGTGTTAACGCCAAACACCGTCTTATCTACCATCATGCTTTTACGGTAATAATCGGATAGGTTATGCACATCGCCATTGGGCATAACAAAGTCGATGTTCTGGTTATCGTACACCACCACAAGTCGCTTAGCCACGTTGTTCCATGCGATAAAGGCAATGGGCGTGTCGCTAAGTCCGTTTACTCGGTCGAAGGTTTGAATGCTTTTGTCGGTCGTGTTATAAGCAAACAAGCGTTTAGAGGCCAACACATAAAGCGTGTTGCCAGCCTTTTGCACCTGCGTTATCTCGCTGTATGCCGTGTAACTGCGCCATAAGGAGGCGTGAGCGGGCAAGCTAAGACACAATAATAAGGCGAGAAACAAACGAATAATAAAGGACTTGCGCATGTGGGAATTTATAAGTGGGTAAGTAAGTTTATAAGCTTTTGAGCATATAAGTTCATGAATTTATAACGTAAACGTATGGAAAATATTGTTTTTAAGGCACTGAGTTTGTGAGGAGGTAGGTTTTAGGAGTAAGCTAGTAAGTAATAAGTTCATGAGCTAATGAGGAGGTAAATTCGTATAAAACTATGTTTATATATCGACTGTATCTCATCGATCACCCACAAAATTAAATGCTTGCAAGCCTAAAAACCTAAAAACTTATCTACCAAGAAACTCAAAAACTCACCTGCTAAGAAACTGAACCAGCTTGCCAACTGCCCTTGCCCGATGCGAAATTTGATTTTTAATGTCGGCCCCAAGTTCGGCAAATGTTTTGTCGTAACCATTGGGAACAAACAGCGGATCGTAGCCAAAGCCCTCCGTTCCATGGCGTTCGGTGGCGATATGTCCCTCTACAATGCCTTCAAAAAATAAGGGTTCGTTTACACCCAGCATGTTATCAGATGGAGCAACAAGCGCAATTACGGTGCGAAAACGGGCTTCGCGATGGGTGTTATCAGTTAAACGAGAAAGCAATTTGACCATATTGGCTTCGCTGTCGTGCCCTTCACCACCTGCATAGCGTGCTGAATAGACGCCAGGTTCGTTGTTTAGGGCGTACACTTCTAAGCCTGTGTCGTCGGCGAAGCATGCCATACCATAATGTTCAAGCACATATTGCGCCTTGATAAGGGCGTTTTCTTGCAGCGTAGAGCCTGTTTCGGGTATGTCTACGTCGCAACCGATGTCTTTTAATGATAGCACTTGTAGGTTAGAAGGCATTATTTGGCGAATCTCTTCCAACTTATGTGCGTTGTTGGTGGCAAAAACTATGTTTGTGTTCATAAAATTAAAAGGCCTCACCTTCAATCCCTCTCCAAGCGGAGGGGTGAGTGATATGCCTTGTTGTTAGGTGATAAAAATCAATATTTTGATGCTAGCCGTACTATTCGTACCAATCGGACTTATCCGAAAAAATCAGACAATAGCCAAAAAGCATTTGGTTTAACTCCTTTACTCCATAACTACTTAACTTCTGCTTTACTGCTTACTACTGCTTCCCTGATAAATCAGCGTGGTTAGTTTATCTTCAGCAAATACCTCGCGAGCCACGTTTTGCAGTTCTTCGGCCGTGATGGCGTCTATCTGTTGCAGCAAGTTATCGATGTGTTTCTCCTTATTGAAGTGAAGGAAACTTTTGCCGAAGTCGAGCGCGAAACTTTCTCTGTTGTCGCAAGCCACGCATATCTGACCCTTTATCTGTCTTTTGGCAGCTGCCAGTTGACGAGCAGACAGTGGTTTTTCGATAAGCGTATTCAGTTCTCTCTTCACTAAACGCAGACAACGACGCAAGTCTTTGGGGTCGCAACCAAAGTAAACGCACCACACACCTGTATCTGCATAACTCACCATATTACTCTCTACGTTGTACACAAGACCATTACGTTCGCGCAAGGCGATATTCAGACGTGCGTTCATACCAGGTCCGCCAAGCAGGTTATTGGCCAAATAGAGAGGCAAGCGACGCTTATCGTAAGTACTAAAAGCACGATTGCCAAGCATCACATGTGCCTGATGAGTGTCCATTTGACGTATTATTTCTTTCGGTTGATAGGGTGGGAGAGACTCGCCTTCGTGCGTATCGATGTGCGGTAGGGCGTTGGGAAAATGCTGAGTGGCATTCTTTAGCGATCGAACAAGCCAATGGAAGTCTAGCTCGCCATACGCAAAGAATACCATGTTGCTAGGCCTATACATCCTACGAGTAAAGTCTTTGGCGTGTTCGGATGTGTATGTGCGCAACAAAGAGTCCTTTCCAAGGATGTTATGGCCAAGCGGATGACCCGAGAAAACAGCGTTTTCAAAGTCGTCGTATATCAATTCGGCAGGCGAATCGTTGTAGCTTTCAATCTCGTCGCATATCACTTCCACTTCTTTTTTCAGTTCGGCAGCGGGATATTGGCTGTCAAACACCATATCTGTTAGCAGCTTCACCGCCCGTGAAGCATGTTCTTTGGGAATGGCCGCATAATAAACGGTATCTTCCTTATTTGTAAAGGCATTGATATCGCCTCCTACACTCTCCAAGCAATTCAGTATGTTCAATGGCGTTCGCTTGCTAGTTCCCTTAAACGAAGCATGCTCGCAAAAGTGCGCCATACCCATTTCGCCCTCCGTTTCGTTGCGAGTTCCAGCGTTAATTTGGAAACCGCAGTACACCACAGGCGACGAAGAACTGCGGTGAATGATGCGAAGGCCATTGGGAAGAGTGGCTGTATTATATTTGTTATCCATACGAATGGCAAATTTGCTCGATGTGGTCATTGTGCATTTAAGTAAAAAAGGCGACGTGCGCTCGTCTCAAGCACACATCGCCGAATAAACCAAAATAAATATTACATGAAAAAAAACTGTACATTACAATAGCGCCTGTATCTCGGCGTCTAAGTCGTTAATCTGCGCATCACGCTTTTGTAGGGTGTTGTTTCGGTCGATGAGGAAGAAAGTAGGCAGCGTTTGCACGTTGTATTGTGCCAATACGGCACTGCGCGTACCATTTCCGTCCCACACACTCACCCAAGGTAGTGCAGCGGTTTTTGTCTTCCAGAAGTGCTCTTCGGGGTCGAACGACACTTGGTAGATTTCAAATCCGCGATCGTGATACTTATTATAGATGTCGCGCATCATCATTATGCGCTTCAAACTACCCTCTGCCGCAAAGGCTTGGAAGTCTAACAGAACCACCTTACCTTTCAAATCGGTAAGCTTTCTCAAACGTCCATGGTTGTCGGTAAGGGCTATATCTATCACGCCAGCCACCTGAACCTTGTCTGCACTGATGGTTTGGCGAGCATTATTTTCTAGAATACGTACGTTTTTCATTCCCTCGATGGCAATGTTGTGCAGGTTAAGTCCGCGTTCGGCCTTTGGAAAATAGGTGTCCCAACTTGTTGCCACGGCAGCGAAAACTTTCACATCGTCTTTGCTACTACGAGGATTAAAGATAAGGATGTTGGCATTTCCCAGTACGATTGTTTGGAAAAGGGCGTAATAGGCGTATGCCTTCATGGGCTCTTTAAAGATATAATTGAGCTTCACCTTATTCTTATACACCTCTAAAACCTTAGCCACACTATCTTCTACTGCTTGTACGCCCAGCGAAGAGCTATTTGCAATGGCTGTAACATGTGTTTGCAGTTCTAGCTGCATGTAAGCCAAGTCGCGTATTTTGGTGCATTCTTCAGACCCGCTAACCTCGTAATTGGCCGACATAGTAGGGTAGGCGGCCTTCACGGTGATGTTTTCCGTAGAGTCTACGGCAAGGTTCACCATTTGATTGGCTATGCGCAGGCGATAGAATTCGGGTGCTTCAGGCGACTTCTGCTTAAATTCGAATTCGCCGTTTTCGTCTAGCTTAACGCTATCTACTGCTTTTGGGCCATTAAGACTCATGTTTTCGAGATAGAGAACAGAATCTTTTGCTTGGGTGATGGTTCCGCTAATCTTGAACTTCTTTTCGGCGCACGAAGCCAAGCTCAAAACGGTTACACCCATAACAGCGGTATAGAGTAATCCCGATAGTTTTTTATTCTTCATTTGTAGCAAGTTGATTAACTTGTTTGCAAAGTTAAAATAAACCTATCAAAATACAAAATGGCAAGGCGGTTATTTTTAAAGTGCGTGAGTTTATAAGTTTTTGAGCAGCTTGGTTTTTCAGTTTACGAGGGGTTAAGTTATTGAGCAAGTGAAATTTTGAATGGTATATAGAATGAGGTAAGAGTTTAAGAGTTAATCCTTAGACCTAAGCTTCTGTATCATTTCCTTAGAATATGCCTGCCCACGGGAAACAAGATACTCGAACTTAACCACTCCATCAACTACCTCGATAAGGCAAGTGAAGAATGCCCTATAATTCCCGATACGAATGCGATACGTGTTAGTGAAATTTGTAAGCTTCTTGCAGTCGGTTATCTCGGAAAGTTCTTTGGCAGCCTTTACTTCTATTATGGTACGCCGTAGGTTATCCAAAGTCTTTCCCGATAGTTTCTTTGAAGCCTTGATGAATGCTTTCGAATAATCTACTTTCATACTCCGAGCCAGCTTTCAAACTCCTTCTTTTCTTGCTCTCCAACCATTTCCTTGCCTTCGGAGATATTTTCAGAGAGCCAAGCATATTGTTTGTTCTCGTCATACTCTTCGGCAGCCTTCTCCAAAAGTCCCTCTATAAGGTTCTTTAGGTTCGTCCCTTTGTTTGCAGCCATTATGGAAAGCGAGCGAAATGTGTCTTCGCTAAGGTCTATTATTTTTCTCTTCGATTGTAATGCAGTTGTTGCCATAACTCTAAACTTTAACTCATTGCAAATATATACAATATATACCATATATACAATAAAAAGAAGATGAAACTCAACGAAATAGATATAAAAACACGTTTATTAGCTAAACTCCCTTCTATGTATGGTTATCACAAACTCATTAACTCAAAATCTCATTCCTATACAAACCCAAATAATTCATCAACTAACCCCCTATACAAACTTAAAAACTAAAAATCTCAATTCCCGTTATCCACACCCACACAATTATTATCTTATATCTTTCTTTTTTAAAGAGAAAGAAAATGATGGTGATGATATGGCGTGGATAAGTTGATAACTTTTCTCATTACGCAACGTGTTTTTGGTTATCAACATTAGAAAAAGGTTATACACAAGTTATTAGATGGCCTTTCAGCTTGTATGATAGTGCTTTATGTATGTTTTCCACATAGCTTGACGGAGTAGGGCATTGTGTAAATGTTCATAACTTTTTTAGGTGTAAAAGTGTTGATAACGCTTGCATTTCGGCTAAATAACTTTGAAGTTATCCACGTTTTATTTGGGTTAGGGTGACGGTTGTGGATAAGTGGAAAGTTATCCACAGTTTTTTCGTGGGTTATCAACAAGGTTTTCCACAAGCCATGTTGGATAAGTGAGCATGCATATTAGACTAATTGGAAGTTGTTAATGATAACTCGCAATTGAAGCAAAATAAATGAGGGCGACCGCTATGCAATGGTATTATGTAAATACCAGTCTGCGGTCGCCCTTGTTTTAGGCGTGTCTTATAAATTAATTGTTACAACATAAACCCATTAAAGATAATTTATAGAACCCGCCTTTATTGCTTATTTGCTCGTGTAACCATCGTTCTGTGGACGCAATTGCGGGTTGCGTTGCATCTCGTTAAGCGATAGTGGCCATAGCAAATCTGACGATTTAATCACCGCACCCGAACCATTTGTGGCTCCAACGAGGTCCACATAGGTTACCTTTCCTAGCTCGGTGGCCGACACATCAGGGAATTTCTTTGTGCGTAAACAGTCGTCCCAAAGCTTATATTCTAAGGGGAACTCACGCAAACGCTCTGTCCAACAAGCCTCAATAAATGCTTCTTTCGACAGTGCAGACAGCTCTGTGGTGAGTGCTGCTTGTGTTTTACCCAGCGCCCTAGCCTGAACCATCGCCAAATATCCAGCTGCTTCGGGTGTAACAGCTCCGCCACTCTGCACCAAACTCTCTGCTGCATCGAGCAGTGTTTCGGCATAACGGTAGATGTTCCAGTCCTTCGTGCCACGCCCTGTTTTAAGAACAGCCTCCTCATCAAAGTAATACCAGCATCCACGAGCGTCTGCACTGGGCGCAGTCCATACCGAATCGTTGTTCGGGTTCTTATACTTTGTGGCGAAAAACTGCTGTTCTTGTCCGCGCAAGTCGTCTGCCGTGTAGATGTTCAGATAGCGAGCGTTGGGCCCATACACGCGTTCAAAGATGTTATAACTCTTAAATGCGTTCGTTGCCGACGAAGAAAAGGCGTAGGTTGGTCGCCAACCGGTAGTCGATATGTCAGCATCGTACTCCACTGCGTAAAGCACTTCGGGTAAGTCGTCTAAGGTTCTAAGCTTGTTATAAGCACTTTTCAGGGCCTTATCTTCATTTTCTGTGAGCGAGTATTTACCCGAATTGATAATCTGCTTAGCCGTTTCGCTTGCCTGTTGATACTTACCTTGCTGCATATAAACCGCAGTAAGCGCCTGCAAAGCTACGTATTTGCTTATACGATGACCATTTTTCTGCCATGTTTGGTCGGGAAGTGCGGCCACGGCTTCTGTCAAATCCTGTTCGATAAGCGTGTAGATGTCGGCCACAGGCGTACGTGGCTTTTCCAAATCGTTAACGTTCTTAGAGGGTTGAGTGGTCATTGGCACATCTCCAAACCACTTTACGAGCATGAAATAGTTGAAGGCGCGGAAGAATTTAGCCTCGCCCGACAACACTTTTCGTGCCTCATCGCTCATAGGTACTTCGGGCATAGACATCAAAGCACCGTTAGCAACGTTGATAACGCCATAACAACCACCCCAGATTCCGTCCACAAAACCCGACACATTGTTGGTTTGTTCCTGTCGTGTAAGCGTTCTTGCATACGCGCAAACGCGCTCTTGGCCCTCATACGAGTTGCTATAATAGCCCGTAAGCATACCAGGAAGGGTCATTGCCGAGCCTATATAAGCACTACCAGCCGACGAATGGGCAGTTACTGCCGCCCTTCTATATAGTCCATTGATATTAGAACGAATTTGATCTTCGGTCTTATTGAAGTCGCGCGAGCTAAGGAGCGACTTGGGTTTTTCCTCCAAGAAGTCGTTACACGAAGCTAATACCAAGCATGTGCAGGCTGCAAATATAATTATTTTGTTCATTTCGTGTCTGTGTTTAGTTTATTTAATTAAAACGTTACATTAAGACCCAGGGTGAATACCCTTGAACGGGGAATAGAGAAGAAAGCCATGTTTTGACCGAACTTATCGCCTTGCGAAGTCATTTCGGGGTCGTAACCCTTGAAGTCTTTCGAGCAAAGTAAGAAGAGATTATTAGCACTTAGGTACAGGCGCAGTGCGTTAAGTCCCAACGTTTTCAATGTGGCGGGTGCAAAGGTATAACCCAGTTGCACCATGTTGCAGCGCAGATAAGAGCCGTCTACCACCCAACTGGAATCCACAGTCGTGTCTTGTCCGGTATGACTCTGCGAATCGTATGGGCTATTACTCAAGTAAAGCATCTGCTGCATGGTGTAAGGATTGGTACCATTGTATGCATCATAGAGAATACTTTTCAGTCCGTTGGTAATTCCGAAGCGGTCATATACCGAGTGATAGAATTGTTGCATGGTCTGAACACCCGTAACAAATTGCATCTCAACCGTCAAATCCCAATTCTTATAGTTAAGGGTGTTGGTCCAGCTACCCGTCCAATCGGGTATTCCCTTACCTAAAATAGACTTTTGTTCTTCACGTTTGGCCCTACCAACCATCTTCTTTGTGCAGCGTCCTGCCGCTTCATCTTCATCCGTCCACACGCCAAGTCGCTTGTATCCGTAGAAACTTCCCATGCTTTCGCCAACGCGTAAGATACCTTCCGAGCCACCAACCCAGTGCAATATTTCAATGTCTTCGTCGTTCTTACCCAGTTTCAGTATCTTGTTCGTGTTGTAATTCAAGTTCAAAATGGATGTCCAGGTAAAGTCTTTCGTACGTACGGGATAGGCTGTCAGCATAAAGTCGACACCCGAATTCTTCACTTCGCCGATGTTCTTATATACACTTCCGAAGCCACTAGAATGCGGAATGGGCGTATCGAGCAACAAGTCGGTGGTGCGTTTATAATAATAGGAGAAGTCTAAGTTAACGGCATTGTTAAACAATCCGAGGTCGAAACCCACGTCAAATTGTGCTGTCTTTTCCCATTTTAGGTCGGGATTGGCCAGCGAACTGATGTAAGCCGCGCCAGCACGCTTACCATCAAGCAGTACGGTTCCCGAACCAACGCGGGCCAACGAACGATAAGTTGCGATTTCAGAGTTACCCGTTAGTCCGTAACTTGTGTGCAGTTTGAGGTTGCTCAGCCACGAATTGTCTTTCAGCCAGCTCTCTTCAGATACAATCCAAGCCAAACCAGCCGAGGGGAAGAAGGCGTACTTATTGTTCTCTCCAAACTTAGAAGAACCATCAGAACGTGCTGTGAACGTAGCCGAATAGCGGTCGTTGTAGGTGTAGGCCAAGCGTAAGAAGTACGAATTCATCTTCCACTCGTCGTAGTTAGAGCCTGGCGGACGTGGATTTTTGCCCGTTCCCATGTTCAAGTCTTCAAAGAAGTCGCTCTCAAAGCTTTGTGCTTCTGAGTAGTTATACCTCGAAGCATACGCTTGCCACGACATACCCAGCATGGCATTCACGCGATGCAAGCCTTTTAAGGTGCGGTTATAGGTAAGATAAGTCTCTTCTTGCCAATACAGGTTGTTATGTCGGCCGTTCGCTGCCACACCTTGTTCGGTTTGCGAAATGTTATTCAATTCGCGCGAAGCATATCTCCTTGATTCCTCTGCATGCCAGTCGATACCCAGCTGCGTTTTAAGGTCGAGCCCTGGTAGAATATGGAACGTAAATGCAGCGTTACCAAACACCTGCGTGTTATAATACAAACGTTTCTGCATATCGAGTATCATTACAGGGTTCGACATACCTTCAAAACCGAACTTACCCACCATTTCAGAGGGCGAATTAGATGTAGTATAGTTGCCTTCGGGTGTTCTTACGGGTAGCCACGGCAGCATCTCAATCATTGTTCGACGTGCTTCTTGTCCACCTCCACCCTCATCTGTATGCCTATCCCACGTGTGGTTCACCATCAGATTAATGCCCGTGGTCAGCCATTTGGTAGGTTTGGCATCGTAAGCAAGCTTTCCGCTGATACGCTTTGTCCACGTATTCTTCATTATTCCTTGGTAATCGCTGTAATTAAGGAAAGCACCTATCGACGAAGTTTTCGTTCCTTGTTGGATGTTCAGTTGGTGGTTATGCCCCACGGCCGTACGTGTTGCCTCCTCTTGCCAGTCTGTATCGTATAGCGGATTACCGTTAGCGTCGAAGTATCTGCGGTCGCTAAACCAGTAAGGACGTTTCAATTTCCAGCTGGTTCCTTGGTATTTGTTTTCGTTTTCAAGTCCTTTCATAAAGGCATCGCACCATTCTTGGGCGTTCATCACTTCCATTTTGCGTGCCATGTGGCGTATGCTTACCGAGCCTTGGTAACTCATCTGTGTGCCTTCTGTTCCTGAAAGTCCGCGTTTGGTTGTCACCATGATAACGCCATTGGCACCACGAGCACCATAGATAGCCGTTGCCGATGCGTCTTTCAGCACCTCGATGCTCTCAATGTCGTTAGGGTTCATCATCGCAAAGTCGTTCATCACCACTCCATCTACCACGTAAAGTGGGTCGGTAGAAGCGTTGATGGTGGCCATACCGCGGATGATGACGCGCGGAGCGGTGGTTCCTTGTTCCGAATTGGAGAAGATATTAACGCCCGAAACCTTACCGCGAAGGTTATCTAACGCACCAAAGTTTTGCGCCTTAATCATGTCTGCGCCCTTGGCCACAGCGATAGAGCCCGTTACGTCGCTCTTACGCATGGTTCCATAGCCCACTACAACGATTTCGTCGAGCATGGCCTTGTTCTCTCCCAGCGTAACTAACACGTTGTTGTTGCTGCCCACGGTGAGCGTCTGCGTGTCGAAACCGATGTACGACACTTGCAATTTGTCGCCCGGCTTGGCATCTACCGAGCATCGTCCGTTAACGTCTGTTGCAGCCCCGGCCTTGGTAGACATCACCACAACACTAGCCCCTACAACGGGCTCGTTGTTTTGGTCCACCACCGTTACCAGCACAGTGCCAGCTTTTTGCCCAGCCTGCGAAGCGTAAGGTTTCGCAGCAACATTACCTTCGGCATACGTTGGCATGCCATAGGCAAGCGCACACGCCAGCACGCCGTATAGCGATGCGCGCGTGGCTTTACTTAGTTTTCTTGCTTTTTGGGTCATAGTCAAATATTGAATGGTTAATGAATAGATTGTAATTTCCAAAATCTTGTTTCGTATTTCCGTGGTAGGTTTTCGCAAATATAGTCATAAAATACTTATATATAGTAACATAACAAAAATAATATTCAATATTATGGTAAAGTTTAACGAATATTATTCGTGCGCATATCATTATTAAGGTTTGTTCAAAAAAATATCTTAGGATTACGGAATGCATATTAAATGGAATGTGTATGAGTTTTTTTGCGGTGGAAGGAAGTAGGTGTGGCTTCGTCTATATGCAGACTATTATATACGCGTTTTGGCTAAGAAGCACTTGTTATGTAAACTACAACTACGGCGTAGATGCCGTAATAGCTGTTTTGTGTGTGTTGAGCAAGGTTCAAAAGTGTATATTATCTTATCCCGAAGAGGCATTATCATAAGTTGTTTGTTATCTTGAAACGGGGATATTATTTATTTCTCGCCCGACTGTTTATCTGTGATTGTTCTCTCGTTGATAAGCTCTTTTACTCAATGAATTAAGTACCCGTTGTGTTCCACATAAGATGGAACGTCATTCCAGATAATATGGAACAATGTTCCAGTTGATATGGAATGCTGTTCCAACTTGTCTGGAATGCGAGTACCATATAGCTGAAACATGGTGTGAGGTTAAAAAGCTGTGTATAAGGGCTTATTTTTGGGTTTGCAAATACTTATCTTTGTCGATGTTTTTTGATTTTCCGTGGGGCGTAAGGGTTTAAAACAAGTTTGGTGTTTTGAATAATATGTCTGTTCTATATAACAAATAACCCATCATAACCTATGTGCATGTTATTGGCGTTGTGCAAACTACCGCGTTGCGATTGCTTGAGCAGTAGCTACTTTTTACCCATCCTATCTCGTTCAAGGTATATTGTAGGCATCGCATCAACAACCTATATAATACACGTTGGGGAACAATAAGTATCTGTTACACCAATTACCATGTAGCGATAACTGGTGTAGTAGCCACTTTTTTACCCATCTAATTTTGCTCAAGGCTGATTGTGTGCATCGCATCAATAACCTATACAATACGCGTTGGGGGAACAATAAGCATCTGTTACACCAACTACCGCGTAGCGGTTGGTCCGTTGGTAGGGCAGGGTTGGGAGCGAGAGCGACCT
>ERZ773070.1432-NODE-1432-length-14724-cov-5.355580_pt1 | contig 14724 bp, 11 predicted proteins | sample MGYA00580618_ERZ773070 | MGnify/ENA primary metagenome ERZ773070 (study PRJEB29015, sample SAMEA2738023) | human oral metagenome | biome: human oral; feature: human-associated habitat; material: dental | place: China | collected 2019 ... | reverse complement strand
AAAGCGCCTGCCATGAAAGCCCCATCCGTGCTGCTGGCCATTGCTGTTTTCGCGAATTTTCTAACGCCGGTTTCCGGTGCTGAAAACGCAGCTTCCAATCATCGCCTGCGCGCCTACAAGGAATCGCTCGCCAGCGATCTTTCAGAAACATTCCGGCAAAAGCATGGCGAAAATGCAAAAACGCTGACGGCCGATCATGTTTCCGACGCGGCCGTCATGAATCACATGCAGAAAGCCAATGCGCTGAACAGACTGGAAAATGAAATAAAAACCCGGTTCGCCGATCGGTTTGCTTCCAGTTATGTTGAAGAAAGAGACGTTGGCGATCTGGTATTGCACATTTCCATCAAAAATCTTCAGGATGAAGAGAAAACCCGGCTTTCCCACGATTATGAATCCGTCATTTTTCACGCATCTCCCTACAGCAGGCCTGAAATCAGGCATCTGGTTTCCAGAATTCTGAACAAGATACGCGATGCAGGTGCACTAGGCCTGCTGGGCGGCGGATACGCAGATCAGTCCGGCCATTTCATCGTTTCTGTTCTGGATGGATGGGAAACATTCGTCCGCCACGTGATTCAGGGCGATTCCGAACTCAACAGATTACCCATAAAGATAAAAATATCTGGGCTGCTGGTAGCCAATGCGGCGCCCGATTGATGGATGAGCCTGCATTCCCATCGACAATTTTACACAATACGAAGGCTCCTACAGGCAATTAATTATGCAACTGGAATTCAAAGCAATAAATAAATTGAACTCAATGGGCATTTGAGACAGGCAGGTACTGATTGCAAACCTGATAAACAAATCCATCACTCGTTTGCAGAAATATAATAAATCTATAATAATACTATTTAAGGAGGCGCTGAATTCAGGTAAATTTCATCGAAAACAAAATATCCAGGACTTTCGCTTCTGCAATAACCCGCATGAGTGAAATGACAGCATCTAAGAGGCTGTCCTCAAAGAAAGAATTTGCGGTAAGCCACCGTCATGTATCCAAGTGACATGACCGATGAACAGTGGGAGATCGTGCAAACGCACTTTCCGGCAGGCAAACGTGCAGGCTGCCCCCGGGTGCGCAGCGCTCGGGACATGATCAACGCCATCTTCTATGTGCAAGCCACCGTCTGCTAAAGCACTGACCGTCGATAGCGCGCACTGCCCAAAGACTACCCGCCCTGGAAACAGGTCTACAACACCTTTGCCCGTTGGCGCCAGCAGCGGCGTGGGGATGTGCTGCTGGCGCAGCAGCGCAAGCAGGTGCGTGCCAAAGCGGGAAAGCGTGCCAAGTCCAGCGCGGCCATCATTGACTCCCAATCGGTCAAGACCGTCTCAAAAAGGGGCAGTGCGGATATGACGCAGGCAAGAGGGTCAAAGGGCACAAGCGCCACATACACATAGCCGTAGACACAATGGGGCTGCTGTTGGCATTCAAGACAAAGTGGGAGCCAGAGCTTTGCCGGTGAGGCTGTTCTTGCGCTTTGAGTGTCTGGGGACCATCTTTGCCGATAGCAGCTACACGGGCAGTCTGATCAGTTGGGCGCTGAGCCTGTTTGGCTGGAACATGCGGGTGATCAAGCGCTGCCAGCAGCGCATCTTCAAGGTAAAGCCCCAAGCGCTGGATTGTGGAGAGGACTCTTGCCTGGCTGAGTCAATCAAGAAAGCTGAGCAAGGACTGCGAGGTCACTGCCTTCTTCAGCCGAAGCACTCGTGAAGATTACCTGCATTCGGCGCATGGTCAGGCTTTTGGGATGACTTTGGGGACAGGCTCTAAACCTTTCTAGCACGAAACAAATAGCTGCCTACTTTCATTCCATCAGGACTTGGAGCCGATTAGGCTCTAAGGAGCCAGCTCGTCATCCGGCTACGGACTCCCCTGACCCGCACCTATAACGATCTTCGCCCATACACTCTCCTCCTTTCGCTTCGCTGCTGGTTGCCTATTCCCGAGAGACCCGTACCATAAAGTCTCGGACATTGTCATCATATGTTTGAGCAGTCTCTGAGGATCTCTCAAGCAAGCAGAACAACTGAGTGCTACAGATGATGTGCTTATGTTGTATATAACACACATCAACACATCACACTATTGATTGTAATTGTTTATATATCTACAATAACTAACATCACAGGACATTATGGTTATTGTAGATACTTCGGCATCGGCATGATAAAAGCATGAGTTATTCCATCAGAACTCTTGCATCCAATCAGCCAAAAATTGAAATCCATTCAACTTTTTTTGAAGGAGGACGTCATGAGCATTTTCTTTAATTCTTCTCGATATTCTGTTCAGATCTCAACTGATGATCTTATAAACCCTCCTTTGTCTGACGACTATCACAACCCGGCTTCATTGCCGGTGCCAAGCTTTATAAGCTCATCCTCCTACCAAACCCTAACAGATGAACAAATTAGTCAAAAGGCTGAAGAAATTCTGAAAACAGGAAAACGTTTTGGACAAGACAATATAGCCGAACGTATAGTCAAATTATCGGATGAGGCAAAACAACTTAATGTTAAAGATCAAGCCCGCCTTCTAGGAAAAATTCTTGAAAAAGATGATTTATCCATATATACTTGGCTAAAGGATGATTTTTTGGCGCAAATGGTAAATAGAAATGAGATTTCATCAAAACAATATTCTGCTATTGCAGATTCTTTTGCACAGGCATACCAAGAAGGTATAATTGCAGACAAACAATTGGCATTTTTTCTCGGACTTGGTACAACCTTACCTTCTGATCCTAAGATTTTTTTTGACCGGATACGAATTTTTTTCAATACACGACAAGAATCTCAATCATTGCATGAAAATTTTTCTAAATATTTATTAAAATCTGTTCTAGTAAGTGACCCAGATGTCCGCGTGAGCGGCTCTGATTTCCGCTCTCCCATTGAGGGTTCATTTGCACTCTCTTGTGCTCCCATGTTGGCTATGCGGATTGCGGCAGATTCCGGTGACCCCAGTATGGCTGCACGCATTTTCTATGAGGTTACTCTCGAAAATGATACTGATATAGAAAAACTTCTTAATGCAATTGGTGAGTCTTCCAGAGGCTTTCGCTATTCTCCGAATGTAGTTAATTTTAATCCAATGACTGTTTTGATTGATTCGGTTGTACAGAAGCAAAAGCCCCAACAATGGGATGACCTTGCAATTAAATGGAAAAATCCTTCAAATAAGTTTTATTATAATACTGCAATCGAGCGGTACAATCTCATGACAAAAAAATTTGATAACCTTGCAATTAATAGCGCTCGCTATGCAGAAACGTCGGATGATATTATTTTCTTTGACAGGGACGGCAAGCCGTATATCGATACTGCACAGTCTTTGAGTCGCTTGTTAAGTAGCTCGCATGGCGATGCCATCTTAACTGCTCTGAATATGCGAGATGATACAGGCACGTTTGGCAGACATGGTCACGCTCAGCAATCAGGAAAAAATGCTATTCAAATGGGTAATCTACTTCGGATTACCGCATTTAATGTGGATGCGCCAGAGGCTTCAAGAGAAGCCATGGAAGTTATTCAGAAATGGATAAAAATTCGTAAAGAAACTTTGAATTCAATAGCTTATAAGAAGAAGGTTATAAATGATCTGGATGCTACTCAGGCGTGTAATGACCTAGGAATGCTAGGTGCAGCAGCATCTGATGCCGTTCAGCAGATAAAATTTGCTCAAGATAAACAAGAGGCTGCTGTGCGAACTCTTGTTGATTTTGCGGTTGATTTAGTCTTGGATATTATACCTGCTGGAGATTATATAAAAAAGGATCTAAAAAACCTTTTTGGCGACAGAAAGATTGTTAGTGTCTTGGTCGATAATGCAGGTAAACAAATTGGCAATTTAACCAAGGAACAGATTGATGAGTTAAAAAGGAAAATTACCCATGAGATAACAAAGGACGGTTCGGAAGATGTTGCACGTAAACAAGTGAGTGATCTTATTAAGATATCTATTTTGAATGGTATACCCAGAGGTAATACAGAAGATGGTGGCACACCATATTATAATATTATACAAAATACCATTCAAAATATTGAAGATGACATAGAAGACAATAGAAGATGATACTCTTTTTTTCATCCGAAACGCCATGATATCGCTGCGCCTCGAATGTAATTTTTGCTTGTTTTGCAGTGATATTTTAGGGGCTTAGGAAGCAAACGCTTCACAGAGGCTCATCCCTGAGCAATTCAAGCAGTGTCTTGTAGAGATCAAGATGGCGGTGATTGAAACAGAACTCAGACTCCTTGAGATGCAACGCGAACTTGTCACGCCGCACGCTATGAAACTGCGCCAGCCGATGTTTGGCATGGCTCCAAAAAGACTCGATGCCGTTAACGTGTGTCTGCAGCCCTTGACGAATTCGTTGCTGCCGTGATTGACCCGAAAGGGCTTGTCCAAACCCAAATCAACCAACCCGTCGCAGCCTCGCCAGCCGTCGGTGTGGATGATGCTGTTGAGAGCCACTTTGCCCCTAATAATGGCTTGCAGCGTGGCCTTGGAGGCATCGGCAACGATCTCGGTATAGACACAGCCGCCTTGCTTGAGCAGAGCAAAGATGATGGTTTTGCCACCCGCGCCACGCCCACGTTTGCCCCGGATTCGCTTGGGGCCGAAAGAGGACTCATCGGCCTCAAGCTCGCCTGAGAAAGGAGACTGAGCGGCGCACTGCCGAGCCAAGCGGATACGCATACGCTGGTACAGCGCGTTGACCGAGCGCACGGACAAGCCACATAGCTGCGCGGCATCCGTAGCGGTCAAGTCCATGGCAAACAGGCGCAAAAGATATCGAAACCTGGCTTCACTGATTTTTGAATGACGTCAGTACCTGTTTTTGCCTGGCATTTCAGGAAGCTAGCGTGCGTTGAACACATGCTTGCTTCCTAAGCCTCTATTTTATAACCATGTGATTTTAGAACAAATCATATCAGACTTCAGATTAAATTTATTCGCACAGGCTTCTGTTAATATGAAAATAAATAGTTGCGACAGGATTTGTGGTCAATTTAGCCCTGTAATCCAAACCCGAACTCCGCTTCTGAACGCCATGCGCTCCGCCCCTTGCGCCGCCTTGCTTGCCCTGGCCGCCCTGCTCGCCGCCTGCTCGCAAGCAAGCCGCCACGAAACCCCGGCCATCGACTTGCCTGCCACATGGAAAACCCTGCCCGCCGCCAACGCCGCCCCCGAAGGCTGGATCAGCGCCGATCAGGCCGCCCGCCCGCTGGCCGCCGACTGGTGGCGCGGCTGGCAAGACCCCGTCCTCTCGGCCCTGATGGAGCAGGCCGCCGCCCACAACCAGACCGTGGCCGCTGCCGCTGCCAGCGTGCGGCAGGCCCAGGCGCTGCTGGAGCAGCAGCAAGCCGCGCTCTGGCCCACGCTGGGCCTGCAAGGCAGCCAGCAGCGCAGCGGCGGCGACGCGCGCGCAGCTGGCGGATCGGGCAGCCTGAACCTGTCGGCCAGCTGGGCGCCTGACCTCTGGGGGCGCGCCGCCAGCGCTGCCAGCGCCCAGGCCGCCGCCGCGCAAGCCAGCCAGGCCGACCTGGCCGCCGCCCTGCTGGCCGCGCAAGCCAGCCTGGCGCAAAGCTACTTTGCCCTGCGCGAAGCCGATGCCGAGCTGGCCCTGCTGGACGACATCATCGAAGGCTACGAACGCAGCGCCGCCATTGCCCAGCGCCGCTTTGAAAGCGGCACGGTGGCCCGCACCGACGCCCTTCAGGCCCAAAACACGCTTGAGTCCGCCCGCACCAGCCGCGCCGCGCTGGAGCGCAACCGGCATCTGGCCGAAAACGCCATTGCCGCCCTCACGGGCCAGCCGGCCGCCGCCTTCAGCCTGCCGCCTGCCCGTTCGCTGCATGACTGGCAGCGCGCCCTGCCAGCCATCCCGGTGGATGTGCCCGCCACCCTCTTGCTGCGCCGCCCCGACGTGGCCGCCGCCGAGCGCGCCGTGGCCGCCGCCAACGCCCGCATTGGCGTGGCCCGCGCCGCGTGGTTTCCCACCCTCAACCTCAATGCCAGCGCGGGCGGCGGCGGCGCCACGCTGGCCGATGTCATCTCCGCCCCGCAATTGCTGTGGTCGCTGGGCCTGAACCTGGCGCAAACCCTGTTTGACGCTGGCGCGCGCACCGCCGCCGAAAAACAGGCCATCGCCGCCCACGAGCAAGCCGCCGCCGCCTACCGCCAGCGGGCGCTGACGGCCATGAAAGAAGTGCAAGACCAGCTCGCCACCTTGCAAACCCTGGCCCGCCAGCAGCGGCACGCCGCCGCCAGCGCCGAAAACGCCGCCGCCATCGAGCAGCAAATGCTCAACCGCTACCGCGCCGGCCTGGTAGCCTATACCGAAGTGGTCACTGCCCAGGCCAGCGCCCTCACCGCCCGCCGCTCGCTCATGCAGCTGCAACTGCAACGCCAGCAGGCCGCCATTGCCTTGATTCAGGCGCTGGGCGGCGGCTGGCAAACGCCGCAGCAAGCGCCTTGAAACGCGGCCTTCATGTGTCCGGGCGCTTGAGCGGCTTGAGCCGCCCGGGGCCGCGCGCTGGCCGCCTTGCGTCCTGTCTATTGCGCAAAAAAAGCGGGGCCAGGCCCCGCGTTCATGCCGGCTCCAGGCCCGCTCCTACTGCATTACCACGCTGGCGCCCTGCGGCGGCTTGAACTGGAAGCGGCTGGCGGGCAGGCTGGGCTTGAGGGTGAAGCGCTCGAAAGTGATGAGCGACTGCTGGCCGAAGCTGTCCACGATTTCGAGCGTGGCCAGTTGCGGCGCGCCGCCTTCGCTGGCGGCGGGCGCAAAGCCAATGCGGATGCTCTGCAACTGCCCGTCTTTGGAGCGCGGCAGGGCCTTGACCCAGTCCTGCCCGTTGCGGCGCGGCTCTTCGCTCAGCTCGAAGTCTTTTTGCAGCGCCTGCATGGTGGTGGCCGAGGCGATGATGGCTGCCGGACTGGCGCCCAGGGCCTGCTCCTGCGGGCGGGCTGTGACCTGGTCCAGGTCGGCGTCGTACATCCATAAAGTCGTGCCGTCGGCCACGATGGTTTGCGTGAAAGGCTTCTGATAGTCGAAGCGAAAGCGCCCGGGCCGCTGGAACTCGAATTGCCCGCTGGAGGTTTTGCTGCGCGCAGCCTGCTCCTGCCGTGGCGGGGTGGTCACCACTTGCGTGAAGGCGGCCTGCCCGGCGCGGGCGGATTCCACGAATTGCGCCAGCGCCTGCATGCCGCCAGCGTGGGCGGGCAGCGCGGCAGACAGGCTGGCGGCAAAGGCGGCGGAGGCAAGAATGAGCGTGCGCAAGGTTTTCATGGCTGGCGTGGAGCTTGGGGCATCCGGGCAAGTTCCGGCCCGCAGCCGGGCCGGCGGGAAAAGGGCGAAAGGCGGCAGCAAAGCTACCGCCCCAGGGCATGCAGCAGGCGGTCAAGGCCGCCTTCGTTGATGAGCACGGCGGCCCGCTCGCGCACCCTGGGCTTGGCATGGTAGGCCACGGAAAGGCCGACGGCGGCCATCATTTCAAGATCATTGGCGCCGTCGCCTACGGCGATGGCCTGCGCGGGGGCGATGCCCAGCAGGCCACACACGTCCAGCAGGGTCTGGCGCTTCATGGCGCCGTCCACGATGTCGCCCCAGCTTTGCGGCAGCAGGCGGCCCGTGAGCTGGCCCTGCCGGATTTCAAGCTGGTTGCTGCGGGCGAAATCCAGCGCCAGGCGCTGGCGCAGGCGCTCGGCAAACCAGGTGAAGCCGCCGCTGAGCAGCAGCGTTTTCAGCCCCGCCGCCTTGGCGGCCAGAATGAGTTCCGCCGCGCCGGGGCTGGGGCGCAAGCGCTCCTGCCACACGCGCTCCAGCTGTGCCTCGCTCACGCCTTGCAGCAGGGCCACGCGGCGGCGCAGGCTCTCCTTGAAATCGGTGATTTCGCCGCGCATGGCCGCTTCGGTGATGGCGGCCACTTCAGCGCCGCGCCCTGCGGCGGCGGCGATTTCGTCCACGCACTCGATGTTGATGAGGGTGGAGTCCATGTCAAAAGCGATGAGCCTGAAATGGCCCAGCGGCGGCAAGGCAGCAGCGCTGCGCACGAGCAGGCCAGGGGCGATTTCGCGCAAGGGCGCGGACGGTGAGGCGGTCATGATGGGCGGAAGCAGTTGATCATTAAAAAAAGGAGCGGATTCAGGGCGTGAAAAATGCGTAACGTCCTAGTGGAATCAGGAGGGTTTGCTATGGTTTTCAAAGCTATTTCCGGCTTGCCTGGGAACCTGTTCAAAGAGCGGGACGGGTAAGACGCAAGGGGCGCAAGGGGCGCTCATTCGCGGCCCGCATCTGCCGCCGCCAGCGTTTCCGCGCGGATTTCTTCGGTCAGGCGGGCCTTGAGCTGCATGAATTCGGGCGAAGTCTTGAGCGTGTAGTGGCGCGGGTGCGGAAAGTCCACGGCGATTTCGCTCTTGATGCGGCCCGGGCGGGCGCTGAAAACAGCCACGCGGCTGGCCATGAAGATGGCTTCGTCAATGTCGTGCGTGACAAAGAGCACGGTTTTCTGCGCCTGCTCCCAGATGCCCAGCAAAAGCTCCTGCATGAGCACGCGCGTCTGGTTGTCCAGCGCGCCGAAAGGCTCGTCCAGCAGCAGCATCCTGGGGTCGTTGGCCAGGGCGCGGGCAATGGCCGTGCGCTGCTGCATGCCGCCGGAGAGCTGCTTGGGGTAATGGTGTTCAAAGCCGCGCAGGCCCACTTTGGCGATGAAAAAGTCGCTGCGCTCTTTTTGCTGCGCCGCGCCCATGCCGCGCTCGCGCAGGCCGAAGCGGATGTTCTGCTCCACCGTCAGCCACGGAAAGAGCGTGTAGCTCTGGAACACCATGCCCCGGTCCGCGCCGGGGCCGCGCACGGGCGCGCCTTCCAGCAGCGCCTGGCCTTCGGTGGGAAAGTCCAGCCCCGCAATGATGCGCAGCAGGGTGGACTTGCCGCAGCCGGAAGGGCCGAGGATGGTGATGAAGTCGTTTTCGCGCACTTGCAGGTTGATGGGGCGCAGCGCCTGCGTGGGCGGCTTGCCGCGTGCGCCGGGAAAAATGCGCGTGACGCCCTGCACGTCCAGCTGAACGGCGGGGGCGGAGGAGAGCGCTGGCGGGCGCGGCAGCGCCTGCTCTGGCGCGTTCGTGGCAGCTATCGCGGGGGACATCATGGCGGTCATCGTGCTGATCAGGGCGGTCACGCGGTTTTCAAAAGCCTGGCCTGGCGTGGAAAAGCAAGGCGGGCAAAAGCGGGAAACAAACGGTATGGGAAACAGGGCGGAGGCGTTCCATGCACGCAGCTCGTTGGCAGGGTGAAGGGCGGGGTGGCATGCGGTTATTTTGCTTCGCTATTCATAGCAATATGTCCTAGTGGAAACTGCGCGAAGCGGCATTTTCGGCCTCTTGAATCTGCTCTTTTTTATGAAGCATTCTGGCGAGTGGAGCCGGAACCTGTTCTCAAAGTTATCCCGGAAGTTCGATCATGCGCCGAATGCAAGCGATCTTGACGCAGGCTTCACCGGGGCCGCGCTGACCTGGCCGTCATTGCTCAATCTTCTCGATTGACTCAGCCAGGTGAAGGCTTTCTCCACAATTCAGCGCTTGGGCAGCACTTTGAAGGCGCGCTGTTGGCTGCGCTTGATCACTTGCATCTTCCCGCCAAGCATGTGCCCAGCGTCTATCCGATAAGCGTGCCCGTGTAGCCGCCACCCACAAAAAGGGGCTGGAGGCACTCAAAGCGCATGAACAGCCTCTCAGGCCGAAGCATGAATGTTCATCTCGCGGCGGTACCACTCGTGGAAGTGGCGCATGCCGTCCTCCATTGGGCTTTGGTAGGGGCCGGTTTCGCTGTCGCCGCGCTCGAACAGGGCGCGGCGGCCCGCGTCCATGCGCTCGCCAATTTCGTCGTCTTCCAGGCAGGTTTCCATGTAGGCGGCGCGCTGCGCCTCCACGAATTCACGCTCGAAAGCGGCGATTTCCTCGGGGTAGAAAAACTCCACCATGTTCAGCGTCTTGTCCACGCCCATCGGAAAGACGGTGGAAATGGTGAGCACATGCGGATACCACTCCACCATGATGTGCGGGTAGTACGTCAGCCAGATGGCGCCGCGCCCTGGCTTTTGCCCGCCCTGGTAGTCCAGCAGCACCTGATGCCAGAGCCTGTAAACGTCAGTGCCCGGCTTGAAGCCGGGCGACACGCCCACGGTCTGCACCGAATAGTCGCGGCCAAACTGCCATGCCAGATCGTCACAGGTCACGAAATTGCCCAAGCCGGGGTGGAAGGGCGCCACGTGGTAGTCCTCCAGATAAATCTCGATGAAGGTCTTCCAGTTGTAGTTGCACTCGTGCAGCTCCACGTGGTCGAGCACAAAGCCGTCAAATGAAAGCTGCGGGGCCACGGCCATGTCCGCCAGGTCGGCCCGCACGTCGCGGCCGTTGTCTTCAAACAGCAGGCCGTTCCATTCGCGCAGGCCGTAGTTGTTCAGGCTCAGGCCAGGGTCCTGCGGAAAGTGCGGCGCGCCCAGCAGCTGGCCGCTGGGGCTGTAAGTCCAGCGGTGTATGGGGCAGACGATGTTGCCTCCCGCGTGCGCCTGCCCCTGCTCGCGCAGATTGCCCCGGCCCTTGAGCATGATGGCCTGGCGGTGGCAGCACACGTTGGAAATCAGCTCCAGGCCGCCATGCGCGTTGCGCACCAGCGTGCGGCCGCCCTTTTCCTGCGGCAGCGTGAAGTAGTCGCCCGGGCGGGGCACGGCCAGCGCATGGCCCACATAGCGCGGCCCGGCGTCGAAAAGCCGGTTTTTCTCGCGCGCAAGCAGCGCCTCGTCAAAGTAGAAAGGGACGGGCAGCTGGCTTGCCGCCTGCTGCAATGGAAGACTTAAATCAGACATCGTGGGTTTTCTCGCAAGCGCGCCGCTTCCGTGCTCCGGCAAAGGCGGCGCGTCATCGCTAGCGCGCTCTTCCGGAGACTGGCGCATGAAAAAGAAAAAGCCCCGCCAACACAGAAGGCCAAGCGGGGCGGTCGCATTCTAGTCAGCGCCCCGCCAGCGGGCAGCGCCACAGGCGCATGCCCTGGGGCGCGTCCCTACAATTGCCCGCTTTACCTTCTCATCACCGCCAGCCGCCATGCCGCCCCGCAAAACCGCTTCTCCGCCGCTGCCCGCCACTTATGGAGAGGCCGTGGCGCAGCTCGAGCAAATCGTCTCGGGTCTGGAATCGGGCCAGTTGCCGCTGGAAGACTTGCTGGGGCAATACCAGCGCGGGGCGCAGTTGCTGGCGTTTTGCCGCGAGCGGCTGCAAGCGGTGGAAGAGCAAGTCAAGCGCCTGGACGGCGATGTGCTGCGCCCCCTGACGCAAGGAGACGAGGCATGAGCGCGGAGCAAGGCGGCTTTGCCGCCTGGCAGGCCGCGCAACTGGCGCGCGTGGAGCGGGCGCTGGATGAATGGATGCCCGCGCAAGCCCCCGCCGGCCTGGGCGAAGTCATGCGCTACGCGGTGCAAGGCGGCGGCAAGCGCTTGCGCCCGCTGCTGGCGCTGGCGGCGTGCGAGGCGGTGGAGGGCGCGCCGCAGGCGGCCTTGCGCGCAGCCTGCGCGGTGGAGCTGATTCACGCCTATTCACTGGTGCACGACGATATGCCCTGCATGGACAACGACGTGCTGCGCCGTGGCAAGCCCACGGTACACGTGCGCTTCGGCCAGGCGCAGGCGCTGCTGGCGGGCGATGCCTTGCAGGCGCTGGCCTTTGAAATTCTCACGCCCGAACCTTCGGCAGCCACTTCAGCCGACATGCCCGCCGACATGCAGGCCGCGCTGTGCCGCCTGCTGGCGCGCGCCGCCGGAGCCGACGGCATGGCAGGCGGGCAGGCGATTGACCTGGCCAGCGTCGGCCTGCCGCTGACGGAACCTGAACTGCGCGCCATGCACCGCCGCAAAACCGGCGCGCTGCTGCTGGCCAGCGTGCGCATGGGCGCCGCTTGCGCAGCGCACCCGCTGCCCGCCGCCGCGCTGCAAGCGCTGGACGCATACGGCCAGGCCCTGGGCCTGGCCTTTCAGGTGGTGGATGACGTGCTGGACGTGACCGCCGATTCCGCCCTGCTGGGCAAAACGGCGGGCAAAGACGCGGCAGCGGGCAAGCCCACCTACGTTTCGCTGCTGGGGCTGGAGGCGGCCCGCCAGCTCGCCGCCGATTTGCTGACGCAAGCCGAAAACGCCCTGAACGCCTTGCAAGCCAGCGGCCTGGCGCACACGCAGCCCCTGCACGCGCTGGCGCGGCAGGTGGTGCAGCGCCAGCACTGAAGCGCGCGGCCACAGCGGGCCACCTCTGCAAAAAACGCCCGCAAGCCGCCCTACCGCAGCGCCACACCGCAAAAAAGCCGCTTCACAAGAAGGCAGCCATGACCGACAAACCCACACTGCTTGAAAACGTCCATTTCCCGTCTGACCTGCGCCAGCTCACCCGCGCGCAACTCAAACAACTGGCCATCGAGCTGCGCGAATGCATCCTGCAAAACGTCTCGCGCACCGGCGGGCACCTCAGCTCCAACCTCGGCACGGTGGAACTGACCCTGGCGCTGCACTACGTGTTCAACACGCCCGAAGACCGCCTGGTGTGGGACGTGGGCCACCAAAGCTACGCCCACAAAATCCTCACCGGCCGGCGCGCGCGCATGCCCACGCTGCGCCAGCTGGGCGGCCTGTCGGGCTTTCCCAGGCGCGCCGAAAGCGAGTACGACGCCTTTGGCACCGCGCACTCATCCACCAGCATCTCTGCCGCGCTGGGCATGGCGCTGGCGGCGCGGCAAAAGGGCCAAGCGCGCAAGGCCGTGGCCGTGATTGGCGACGGCGCCATGACGGCGGGCATGGCTTTCGAGGCGCTCAACCACGCGGGCGTGGAGCGCGACGCGCGCCTGCTCGTCGTGCTCAACGACAACGACATGAGCATCAGCCCCCCCGTGGGCGCGCTCAACCGCTACCTGGCCCAGCTCATGAGCGGCCAGTTCTACGCCGCCGCCCGCAACGTGGGCAAAACCGTGCTCGGCCCCGTGCCGCCGCTGCTGGAGCTGGCGCGCCGCCTGGAAGAAGGCGCCAAAGGCATGGTCACGCCCGGCACCCTGTTCGAGAAATTCGGCTTCAACTACATCGGCCCCATCGACGGGCACGACTTGGACGCGCTCATTCCCACGCTGGAAAACATCCGCAGCCTCATGAGCGCGCAGTCCGGCCCGCAATTCCTGCACGTCGTCACCAAAAAAGGCCACGGCTACAAGCTGGCCGAAGCTGACCCCATCGCCTACCACGGCCCGGGCCGCTTCGATCCTGCCGTGGGCCTGGTCGCCCCCGCCGCGCCGCGCCAAACCTTCTCCCAAGTCTTCGGCCAGTGGCTGTGCGACATGGCCGCCCAAGACGAGCGCCTCGTGGGCATCACCCCCGCCATGCGCGAAGGCTCCGGCATGGTCGCCTTCCACCAGCGCTACCCCGCGCGCTACTTTGACGTGGGCATTGCCGAGCAGCACGCCGTCACCCTGGCCGCCGGGCTGGCCTGCGAGGGCCTCAAACCCGTTGTCGCCATCTACTCCACCTTCTTGCAGCGCGCGTATGACCAGCTCATCCACGACGTGGCCCTGCAAAACCTGCCCGTGGTCTTTGCGCTGGACCGCGCGGGCCTGGTCGGCGCAGACGGCGCCACGCACGCGGGCAACTACGACATCGCCTTCTTGCGCTGCATCCCCAACATCAGCATCGCCTGCCCCGCCGATGAGCGCGAATGCCGCCAGCTGCTGACCACCGCCTATGAGCAAAACCACCCCGTGGCCGTGCGCTACCCGCGCGGCGCGGGCGCGGGCGCTGCGCCCCTGCCCGATCTGTCCGCCCTGCCCTTTGGCCGGGGCGAAACCCGCCGCCAGGGCCGGCGCATCGCCATCCTCGCCTTCGGCACCCTGCTCTACCCTGCCCTGCAAGCGGCTGAAAAGCTGGACGCCACCGTCATCAACATGCGCTGGGCCAAGCCGCTCGATCTGGCCCTGCTGCGCGAAGCGGCCGAAGCGCACGAAGCCCTCGTCACCCTTGAAGAAGGCTGCATCGCAGGCGGCGCGGGCAGCGCCGCCGCCGAAGCGCTGCAAGCCATGCGCATCACCCGCCCCATCCTCCACCTGGGCCTGCCCGACCGCTTCATCGACCACGGCGACAGCGCCCAGCTCCTGGCCCTGCACGGCCTGAACGCCGAAGGCATTGAAGCCGCCGTGCGCCAGCGCTTTGCGCAGCCCTGAGTTCCATCCGGGAAAAGGAGAAAGAGCGAATCGAGACGAAACAGAGCAACAGCACGTGCCAGCCAAGCTGAATATGTGCTTATTTTCGCTCTTTAAACCATAGCAATACGTCCTAGTGGAAACTGCGCGAGACGGCATTTTGGCCCCATCAAATCAGCTCCTTTTTTTGATGGCATCAGGCTACCCAGGCGCGTCCCCTTTCTTTCGTTCGGCGAAGATTCGCCACGCCGCGCACCGCCCTGCCAGCCTCGCGCCCGCATGGCGGCCCGGCTCTCGTTGCGGCCCTCGTTGCGGCCCTATTTCCCGCTCCATTTCCCGCCTCACTTTCGCACCCTCGCTCCATGCGCGCCGCTCTTGAACGCACCCTCACCGCCGCCTGGCAGCGGCGCGGGCCTTTGGCGGTGGCGCTTTGGCCGCTTTCGCGGCTGTATGGCGCGCTGGCGGCGCTGCGGCAAGCGCGGGCCGTGCCGCA
>ERZ773070.1429-NODE-1429-length-14747-cov-82.439219_pt1 | contig 14747 bp, 13 predicted proteins | sample MGYA00580618_ERZ773070 | MGnify/ENA primary metagenome ERZ773070 (study PRJEB29015, sample SAMEA2738023) | human oral metagenome | biome: human oral; feature: human-associated habitat; material: dental | place: China | collected 2019 ... | reverse complement strand
AGGTTTATGGGATATTCACTTGAAGCTTCTGCCTCTACCCCACGCTCGCAGGGGGAGCGCAGGCGCTCCGGTGTTTTTCGGATCGGCGACTTCTTTGGATCAGTCACAGGGCTCCGGCATGCGCCCGGAGACGATGAACCGCTGCTGTGGCTGAACATGGATGAGGCAACGCTGTCAGCAGCAACTAACGGAAAGGTATTTGCCGATCCTCTCGGAGCCTTTTCTTCACGCAGGCAGGGCTTCAAAAATATGCCCGATGACGTGCGGCTTGCCCTGATCTCGCAACGGGCAGGCATGATAAGCCAGTCGGGCCAGTATAATTTTCCCCGCATGTCTGCGCGCGGCGATGCTGCAGCCGCTATGCTGTGTATTTCCCAGTTTGCAGAGGCAGTAACCTCGCTGGTATTCCTTATCAATAATCCGCTGACTGTAGGTTATGCACCGTATTACAAATGGCGGTTCGCCGCACTGAGGGGCATCAGCGCCAGGCCCGCCACACGCCTGCCCCAGGCCTGCGGGCAGCTTGAACAGCTTATGGGCAGCGCATCGGATGCAAGCCGCGGGCGGAACGGCAACCCAGCTTACGCCCGTGCCAACGCACTGATATCGCAGATATGCAATGAAATTGTTGCAGAACTCAGGTACCAGGGGCTTACATCAGGCAGCGAAGATTTCCTCGAATGGCACAGGCCTTATATTGAAAGCCATATCTCGCAGGAATACCCATTCCTCAGGAGCTTATAGTATGCATGAAACAGATGGAAGCATAAACAAGACGGGCAGCAGTGCAGCAGGATCCGGCACTGTCCGGCTCACTGACGAAGAATTCATTCACACTGCTGAAAGCATAGTCAGGCATGAGTGGGAGCAGTTCCAGCGTGTTGATAATAAAGGCGGCAAGGCACTCTGCCAGGGTAACTGGCCGGTATTCCATCAGATGCGCGTCAGCCAGTTCCTCACATGGGACGCTCCCCTGCTGCTAAGCTACGCGCAGGACCTCAACGATGCCGATGCTGCCGGGCGCAACCTCCTGACTGAGAAATATGCGCGGATGATGGGATCTACCGATTCTGTGTATTATCATCAATATCTCGAAACTTTTATGCCCGTCCTGAGCAGGCAGCGCATTGCACAGCAGGAGCGTATTATCGCGCAGCAGCTCACATGGGCACGTGATTTTAAGGACAGATATCCCAAGCTCGGGCAGAAAATGCGCACCCTTACCACGAACGGGGATTCGCCTGAGAATACGAGCTTTGAAACATATCTGCGCGGGGAACTGGGCACATATTCTGAACACACACTTGACCTTTATGGTATTTTTATTGAAAGCTGCATAAGAAAAGGAATCAACCTTACTGAGCAGGCTATTGGCTGGACCGTACGCATCGCCGGATTCCCAAACCTTGCCGACGCAGAAAATGCTGAGAGCTGACAGCGCAAGACCGGCAAGATACAATATGTTATATTTATTAAGCAAAGGTCTATATTCCGGTTCCGCTGCACCGTTATTCAGCATTGTCCGAAATTGCGGAATATAGCCCCACGGAGGTACCGGCGGAGAAAGTTTTAAATAACTTTATAAGAAAGGATTTATTATGATTATTGATGACCATCAGCACGTTATGCTGCCTACAACATTCCAGCTGGCCAAGATGGACGAAGCAGGCGTGGACAAAGCAGTCCTGTTCACCACTACCCCTCATGTTGAGAGGGCTGAAAAGGCTACGTTAAAAGAGATCTCCCGCGAAATGGCCGTACTGTACAACATACTTAACGGCAGTTATACAGTGGAAGAACGCTTAGCAAAAATAAAGGAAATAATTGCGGAACTGAAAACTGCGATTTCCGTAGCTCCAGACAGGTTTGCCGGTTTCGGGACAACACCGCTGGGGCTTTCTGAGGAAGAAACATCACAATGGGTCGAAGACTATGTTGTCAGTAATTCATTCAAAGGGGTGGGAGAATATACTCCCGGCACCATTGAACAGATGGGACAGCTGGAAACTGTCTTCAGTTCACTGACGGATTTCTCCCAGCTGGCTATCTGGGTCCACACTTTCAGCCCGGTGACTCCGGAAGGTATAAAAATACTGATGGGCTACTGCGAAAAGTACCCGAAAATACCTGTCATCTTTGGGCATCTGGGAGGCTCGTCATGGATGGATGTGATCCAGTTTGCCAAAGACCACAAAAACGCATATATCGATATGTCAGCAGCATTTACTCCGTTAGCGGTAAGGACAGCGCTGACTGAAACCCCTGAGCAGTGCCTGTTCGGCTCTGATGCCCCGTTTGGCGAACCTTTCCTCTCCAGGCAGCTTATTGAATATGTAAGCCCTTCAGAAGAAGCAGCAAGACTAGCTTTAGGGGAGAATATCGCCCGGCTCCTGCAGCTGTAGCACTTCCCCGTATTACCTGTCGCATTGCTTATTACATTGCTTATTACAGATATCCGATCCGCCCCTCCTCTCCTCCCATATACAAAACCCTATCAGAATTATCAGGAGATTTGCAGGAATAACCGCGGATTGAGACGGGATACGGGGATAGTCTTTTAATACAGTTACGATAAGTTTTGTGTTGCGGCTCCGGTTACGGCGGCTGCGCAACACCATTAACAGGTAACGATATTAAATAAGACGGCAGTAAGACAATACAGCCTGAAAGCCTGAAACCTAAGGAGTGCTATGGCTTTTTCTGACCCATATCTTGAGCGTGTATACCAGCAGGCGGAACGCCGCGACAGCGGGCAGCAGGAGTTCCTGCAGGCTGTACGGGAAGTTTTCGAGACATTGGAGCCTGTTATCAAGGCCCATCCGGAATATGAGGCGAACGGCATCCTTGAACGTTTCATAGAGCCGGAGCGGGAGATCAAATTCCGCGTGGCATGGGTCGATGACAATGGCAGGATCCAGGTAAACCGCGGCTATCGCGTAGAATTCAACAGTGCTATCGGGCCGTATAAAGGCGGTTTGCGCTTCCACCCTACCGTTACCGAATCAGTAGTCAAGTTCCTTGGCTTTGAACAGATCCTGAAGAACTCGCTGACCGGGCTGCCTATGGGCGGGGGTAAGGGCGGATCGGATTTCGATCCCCGCGGCCGTTCTGACGGCGAGGTCATGCGCTTCTGCCAGGCATTCATGACGGAGCTCCAGAGGCATATTGGGCAGTTTACTGATGTACCGGCGGGTGATATCAACGTCGGCGCCCGCGAAGTTGGATACCTTTTCGGCCAGTACAAACGTATCCGCAACGAATATAGCGGGACGCTGACCGGCAAGGGGCTTGAATTCGGCGGTTCGCTTATACGTACAGAAGCAACGGGATATGGCCTGTGCTACTACACGAATGATGCTATGAAGGAGCTGCGCAATGACTCCTTTGAGGGCAAAACTGTAGCAGTATCAGGCTCCGGGAATGTGGCTATTTTTGCCATTGAAAAGGCACAGCAGCTGGGGGCGGCAGCAGTCACCGCATCTGATTCTGACGGTTATGTGTATGATCCTAATGGCATTGATTTAGATGTGCTCAAAGATATCAAACTCACTGAACGCGGGCGCATCAGCGAATACGCGCAGCGCGTTCCCGGCAGCGAATATCACGAGGGCTGCTCAGGCGTGTGGGAAGTAAAATGCGATATTGCCCTGCCCTGCGCTACACAGAATGAGATCAGCGAAGAGTCGGCAAAAAAGCTGGTTTCCAACGGATGCATGGTGGTGTGTGAAGGTGCGAATATGCCTTCTACCCCAGCTGCTATTGCTGTATACCGCAGCAATGGTGTGCTTTATGGCCCGGCCAAAGCGGCGAATGCGGGCGGCGTGGCAGTTTCCGGGCTTGAGATGAGCCAGAATTCGCTCCGCCTCCAGTGGCCTTCTGAAGAAGTTGATCAGCGCCTGCAGGATATCATGAGGGGGATCGTCAACGAGAGCCTTGCCGCAGCGCATGAATATGGCCATGATGGAGATCTGATGCTGGGTGCGAATATCGCAGGCTTTACTAAAGTTGCCAATGCCATGGTCGCACAGGGAGTGATGTAGGTTTCGGGCTATAAAGCTGAGCAGCCAGTCGGACACGCAGGGAGATATGGAAGTTTTTCTATCTTCCTAATATCTGATTGGCTGTCTTTCTGTCCGCTTCACTGAGTTTATCAACAATCACCCCAATAGCAGCATCATCGCTGATAATAGCTTTGCGATATTCTTCCAGTACGCGGTCAACCACCGGAGACATGGCGTCATGGGCTCTGGCAGCAGAGTTTGAATCGTCTGCAGCCAATTCGGTAAGCGAAAACATTGTATACCCTTCGGCACCTTTAAGGCATCCGCGGGCGGTTGAAGCCCCGTCAGCTGAGGATGCGATTACCTGCTTCGCGCCTGTAGCCAAATCACCCATGATAGGTGTTCCTCCCCTCCTGGAGCTCATCAAAGACCTGACGCCGCTCCCTTCGTATACTAAAAATAACCTGTTCGAACTCGTTGTCTGCTTTTACACGGGCTTCCTCAACTCTGCACAGGATATCACCGGTCTCATTGACCAGGCCTGCATCCATGTTATATGCAGCCTCCATAGCAAGTTCACGCACCTTGCGTAGATACTCGCGGCTGCTGTCCCATGCAGATTCCCATTCACGTTCGCTTTTTTTCAATGCGTCATACAGCTTTTCGCGCCTGAGACGAAGCTGCCTCGCCTCATCCTCTGAAGACGATGGACCAGTCATACTATTCATCGCCACTCCTTCCCGTAATATGCAGACGGATACGATAAAAACATCCAGTTTGTATCCCACCGGCTGGCCGGGACAGAATCCCCCGGCCAGTGCATGCTTCCGTCAGGGTTAGTCCCCGGCTCCGTATACTTCAAGTCTGCAGGCTTGCCCAGCCATATCAGGAATTCCTTCATCCCGCGCGGCCACTCCATCCTTGCCCCTATAGCATATACATATGGAGGCCGCCTCAGGAAAGATTCCATCCTTTTAACCGAAGGTATTTCACGATCCGGATAAGCCTCTCTATATTTCTTTATCGCCTGAGGAAGTGTCTTCTTGGCCGAACCGGTAAGAATATAGCCGTAACATTCGCTATCCCCAAATAAACCATAGTGTACGCATGGGTTCCGAATATCTGTATAGTCGTTATCATCCCAGGAGGCCTCACTTAAAGTATATCTGATTTCGTGCCCCTGGTTATTCAATGATTCCTGTTTTGACTGTGATACTGTATCCTCAACTTTCCCTCTGACCGTCCCCACTGCCCAAAAACCGACGAACCCCACGAAACTCGCCATAATGGATACTACCAGAATAACGGCTATATTTTCCCATCGGGTACGTTCACCAACCTTAAAGAAATCCTTTATCACCATGTATACCCCCTATACTTCCCGGGTTCAGTAATAAATACCCAATTAGTGATATCAGAATCCTCAGGGACAGGGTCACCTACCCGATGCAAAATACTGCCATCCGCATTGATTCCTGTTTCCGCATACTTCAACTTGGCGGGCATTTTAAGCCATGCTAAGAATCCTTTCATCCCTTGAGGCCACGTAAGTTTACCCTCTACGGCATATACATAAGGCGGGTGCTCAAGGAAAGAACGCATCTGATTGGCAGAAGGAAGCCTTTTACCGGGAAAGGATGCGTTATACCGGTCAATCGCACGCTGGAAAAGATATCTTCCACGCGAAGTAAAAATATATCTGTCGCATGTCATATTTTGGGATACGCCATGTCCGCAAGGCAGCTCTTTAATAATGACGTCGGAGCCAACGCCGGATAAGGACGCAAGATCATATACTTGCAGCATGATCGCAGAATCAAAAGACCTCTGTCTGTCCATAGCCTCTTTATACCGGGTATTTTGGGTGTCGCAGAAGGCAAATATCCCGGTAGTGAGTATACAAGCACTTATAAGGAAAATAACAGCTATATGTTTCCCATCAGCCCACTTGCTTTTTTTAAAGAGATCCTTTACCGCCATGCCTGCCCCTCTCTCCCTGAACGGTGTGCAATAAAATCCCAATTAGTGTATGTGCTATCTTCAGGCACAGGCTCACCATCGTTTGAAGCCGGAGAACCATCCGCATTCCTTACATACTTCAACTTCGCCGGTTCCCCGAGCCATTTTAAGAAAGCACGCATTCCAGCAGGCCACTTCAGCTTGCCACCGGCTGCATATACATACGGAGGATCCTCCAGAAAAGATTCCATCCGCTCCTCTGAAGGTATCTCACGGTCGGGATGCACTACTTTATATCGTGCAACCGCAAGCGGAAAAACTTTCTTCGCAGAATCAGAAAAAACATACCGCACACATTTAACCTTGGGAGATACACCATGCCCGCAAGGGGCTTGCACCAGTGTAATATCCGATAACCCCTCATCAGCTAACGGAGACCTTGATACTACGTAATCCAGCTCCACCACCTGCACAGACACTGCCGCATCAAGATACTCCTGCGGACGATGAACCGCTTCAGCTACCTTATCCCATATCACACGTCCAACACTGAAACCAACAAACCCGGTAAAACAAACCACGGCCACCGCCATCACAGAAACAATAATATTCTCCCAGCGGATACGCTCACCAACCTTAAAGAAATCCTTTACCGCCATATCTGCCCCTCAAACTTTTCAGGATGCTTAATATAAAACCAATTAGTAAAATCATTATCTTCAGGCACAGGATCACCTACTTGATGCATAGTACCATCAGGATTCCTGCCAGCCGCCACATACTTCAACTTCACCGGTTCCCCGAGCCATTTTAAGAAAGCACGCATTCCAGCAGGCCACTTCAGCTTGCCACCGGCTGCATATACATACGGAGGATCCTCCAGAAAAGATTCCATCCGCTCCTCTGAAGGTATCTCACGGTCGGGATGCACTACTTTATATCGTGCAACCGCAAGCGGAAAAACTTTCTTCGCAGAATCAGAAAAAACATACCGCACACATTTAACCTTGGGAGATACACCATGCCCGCAAGGGGCTTGCACCAGTGTAATATCCGATAACCCCTCATCAGCTAACGGAGACCTTGATACTACGTAATCCAGCTCCACCACCTGCACAGACACTGCCGCATCAAGATACTCCTGCGGACGATGAACCGCTTCAGCTACCTTATCCCATATCACACGTCCAACACTGAAACCAACAAACCCGGTAAAACAAACCACGGCCACCGCCATCACAGAAACAATAATATTCTCCCAGCGGATACGCTCACCAACCTTAAAGAAATCCTTTACCGCCATATCTGCCCCTCAAACTTTTCAGGATGCTTAATATAAAACCAATTAGTAAAATCATTATCTTCAGGCACAGGATCACCTACTTGATGCATAGTACCATCAGGATTCCTGCCAGCCGCCACATACTTCAACTTCACCGGCCGCATCAGCCACTTCATAAACTCCTGTACCTGCTTTCTATTCTTCTTTAGGCTGCCCACAAGGTTATTCATAACATCATTAAAATCAACCCTGACATGTGTCCGCCGGTAATACTCTTCAATTGCAGCATTAACAAGCGAAGTATTTGTATACAGCTTATTGCACGTCTCAGCTGTAGTGTGGTTTCGGACTGTCCCCGAGCTCCATCCGTAAATGTTCAGACGCGAATCGTCGCGGATGATAGCACGCTTTGTACCATGTATATCATTAGTTTTATCGTTTATCTTCCTGGCAAACCTCTCCCATTCTTCCTTCTTAACTTGGGCATCGTGGATTCCAATTCCTGCACTGATCAATGCTGCCACGAAACCAGCCACATAGCTTACTCCAGAAGCACCGCCAAACATTTCTTTTATTACCTCGCTTCTCAGTTCCCCAATCACCCAGTCTGTCACACTGCCAAACGTCTTTTTAGCTATACCAATATTCTCATTATTTGAACCAACTATTAAGAAATGTTCAAGGGCATATACAGACTGGGGATTGCCAACTATCCCCAGACTCACCGTACGGAAAATAGACCCCGTATCCGAATGCCTGATCTCACTTTTTTCCCCTACGATCCCATTGAACCGGGTCATTACATATGCCGCATCATAATTGTTGTCGGCTTCATCCTTTTTATATTTTCCTGGCTGGATGCTGAACTTAAATTTAAGGTTATACCCTTCCAACGTCCAGATGCTCTTTGAAGCCATACTGTTAGCCTGCATTATCACAGAAGTCAGCCTCTCATGATCCAGTATAGTTTTCCCATACTTTTCATCTTTCAAAAACACCGCATCATTATTACACCGGGAATCCGCATATACACTTAATAAATCGAGCAATACTGAACCCTGATATTTCCAGCAGGGCCTGTCTATACTTTTTCTTCCCGGCCCGATAGGCACCCGCGGTATCTGCAACTCCACGAACCTTGACAGCGCTGCCCAGTCTTTAGCAGCATACATACTATCAAGTGCTGCCGTAATGTTATGGACATCTGCAGCGGTAAAGAAATACCTGGGAAGGAGTGCCAGAACGGAACAATTGATACTGTTAAGCTTGCCCTTATCGTATATCTCCGGCGCGCCTACAGTATCATCAGCAAATATATCGCGCACAGCCTTTTTAAGCTTTTCACGCTGAGCAGGATCCTTCACCCTGCTATCGATTATCCTATCTGCATCTTTGATCCGCTGACGAGAAAATGCCCGGTCTATCTCATCCCGCACCCCAGCCGGGAATACCCATCCATTCCCTTCAGCTGCAGCAGCTTCGGCGGAAAGTACTTGGGAAAGCATGCCCTTCTCTGATACCATTGCTGCGGCAGAGGAATAAATATCCCTCTGTTGTACAGTATAATCCCTATAAACAGTCCAGATCTTCTGCAGCACAGCAAGAAGGCGCTCTAAAGCTGCGCGGGAGAATCTTATATACGAAATATCAGCATCAACAGTTTTCATATATGCTGACCCTGCACCATCAGTCGGGTCGATATACATCTTCTCCGAGCTATTTGCCATGTCCTGCCTGCTTGGTTCAACTCCTTCAGCCGTACTCGGAATTTGGGGAGGATTGCTAAGCAAAGCGGTAACACGCCGGATACGATCATCCAGCTGCCCGTCATCTACGAAACCGCATGCTTTATCTGACAGCAGGAGCCCCTGTGCCAGATTTACATGCCTCTGTACAGCCTCAAACAGTGCAGAAAAAAACAGATAATGGGATTTAGCTACCAGACGCTGGCTGTCAAGGTGTTTTTGGACAGCATTATACGCTTTGCCCTGCAGCCCTTTATCGGCAAGGTCCATCGACAGCTGAGACACCTGTTTCTGTGCAAGTTCTATCTCAGTTTTAACTTTTGCAGCTTCATCATTAAGATCACTGATAAGCCGGTCCCTGTATACTCGCGCCATAATCTTCCTCTTAACAGCTCAATACCTGAATACTTACAGGCTACCACTGCGATTGAGGGAGAAACGCCGTATACTTATTGCTTCCCATAGATCCGTTCCTGGTCCTTGACCCCTTTCAGGACAAAAGGGTTCCGAGGATCAGCATGCTTTGTGTCAGCTGTGAAGTCTTCACTGCTGTATGGGATTGGGTTCGTAAATAACCGTTCATATTCATCAATATCCAATTTATGCCGCTGATCCAGAAGCATTTTATTATGCCGGGCATGCAGCCTGGCCCCAAACCCCGGCTGCAGTATACCTGTAAATAATTCCCCGACAGCCCCGGAGCCATAGGAAAAGAAACCGATCCTGCCCCCCGGAGCCAGCGAATGGTCATTATCCAGCAAGGAGAGAAAGCCCAGATAAAGCGATCCCGAATATATATTTCCAACTCGGCGCGAATATACGATGCTGCTGTGATACCTCTGCTCCAGCTGCTTGCGGGCTTCGCTGCCAACCGTACCGAGGATGGAGGAGAACGCCTTCATACCCATCTTTGTATAGGGCAGGTGGAAGCACATGGCGGCAAAATCATCAAGCGTCAGGCCGGCTTCCGCACTGAAACGGCTCCATACCTTACGGAAAAAACCTATATACTGTTCCGTAGAATACCTGCCGCGTGCAATTGCGGAATCTGTATAGACCGGCCTCCAGAAATCGCTGATACTATACGAATAAGCTGTAGTATACGGTTCCACAGCAAGGATATGCGGATCCTCAGAAACAACCATGGCAACTGACCCGGCCCCCTGGGTCACCTCGCCGGGCGTGCCAAGCCCATACCGGGCGATATCCGATGCTATCACAAGCGCGCGTTTCCCCGGATGGGTACGCACATAGTCGCACGCAGACATCAGGCCTGCTGTGCCGCCAAAACAGGCTTCTTTGATCTCAATACAGCGGCACCACGGGGACAGCCCTATAAGGCCATGGATAAATAACGCTGAGGCCTTACTTGCGTCAACGCCTGATTCTGTGCCCACAATAACAAGCCCGATATCATCCGGCTGTGATTGCCGGGACGGCTGCGCGGAACAGTACTGTGCAGAATAGTACAGGGCTTTCACAGCTGCCGCCGCACCCATCGTCACTATATCCTGATTGGAGGGCGCTACCGCCTGTTCATCCTGCCCTATCCCGATACTGTACTTATCAGGATCCACACCGCGTACCTCAGCAAGCTCCCTGAGGTCAATATAAAAACCGGGCGTATAGAACCCGATCGAATCAATGCCTACGGCTGCCATTAATGGGTACCGCCTTCCTCAGGTTCCTCAGATTCCTCAGACCTTCTGCTGCCGCGGATATCTGCCAGTATTTCTGCTGCAGCTTCAAGGTTTTTATCACGCCCCTGAAGAATGCGGCTTACCTGTTCGATCTCACTCCCCTGCGCGCCTGCAGCCATAGCGAGTGCATTCGCATGCAACGCCATATGGCCCTGCTGGATACCCGGCCCGACAAGGGCACACAAAGCTGCAAGGTTCTGCACCAGGCCCAGGGAAGCAAGGACACACTGGAACTCCTGCACAGATGGATAGCCGCCGATCCTTTTAGCCAGGCGTGCCATCGGAAGGGCGCCGGCGGCACCGCCGATAATGCCGACCTGCAGCGGGATACGGATCTCGCCGCACAAATTGCCTTTGCTGTTCAAAGCCCATTCGCTCAAAGGCATATAACGCCCTGTCCTCGCAGCGAATGCGTGGGCGCCAGCCTCAACTGCGCGCGTATCATTACCGGAAGCAAGCACGGCGGCTGAAATGCCGTTCATAATCCCCTTGTTGTGGGTAACCGCACGGTCAGCGTCGATCCGGGCAAGCGCAGACAGCTCCGCAATGCGCCGGGCAATAAGCTCACCGCTGCATGACCGGGTTGCCAGCGTATGCGGCTGCACTTCTACGCGCGCAGATGCGGCCGAAGCTGCGGGCACGTTATTGCTGAGTATTGCGGTGAGTGCCCTGTATCCCGTCCAGCCTTCCGCTGCAGCGGCCACAGCTTCGCATATTGTATTCACAATATTGGCGCCCATCGCATCGCACGGGTCAATAATCAGGGAAAGCTTAACAAATCCCTCCGGTCTGCAGCTACTGCAATCATACGGCTTGCAGCTATTGCAACCACTCGGCCTGCAGCTACTGCCCGGCCTGCTGCCATTCAGGCTGCCACCCGGATCCTCTCTGCCCGCTAAGCCTTCTCTGCCGGCCGATTCCCCTTCCTTAGGCATTGGGCTGCTGTAGGCCGCCGGTACATCACCGCCAAGTATCTCAACCTTATAGCTGAGCAGGCCCCCTCCGTACCCGACTATCGAAGGGTGGGCAGCATTGGCCACAGTACGGATATCATCACTATGTGTTTCAAGTATGCGGGCGATCCGCGCAGCCTCAATGCCGCCGCGAGCATCACCGGCAGCCCCGCAGCTATTGGCGCCGCTGCCGGCATAACCCTCACCAGCGTCAATAACGCCAGCATCACCGGAACTGCTGCCGCAGCTGAAAATTATCTCTCCTGTTACGCAATGTGAACCGGCCTGCGCCGCTACTCCCCCATTCGCACGGGCGATCCGCGCCCCGTTGCTGGCCGCAGCAACTACGGACGGTTCCTCCGTCACTACAGGCACCTGGTATATTTTGCCGTTAACTTCAAGGTTCCGGACTATACCCATCGGAAGGGCAAACTGCCCTATCTGGTTTTCTATAAGGTTCCGGGTGGCATCAGCATCCAGCCCTGTAAATCCGGCGATCTCCTGCATATCTTCCGCAGTAATGACGCCTTCCTGCATCAGAACCTGCAGGCGGCCCTGAGGGGATAACCGGTAGAATTTAGATCCGCGCATCTCACGCAACTCACGTACTGCGTACCCGCTGCCCGTCTCGCCATCCCCGTGCACCTCACGTACTTCGCGCTCCTCGGATCCTCCACGAAACACCGGCTCCCTGCGCTCCCTGCGCACAGCCTGTTCCCCGTGCTGTGCCTGATTATCCGGCTGTTCCTGCCTGCACATCAGCGGTCTGTCCCGTCAGCCATCCGGACCTGCATTGCCACACCGATACCGCCGCCGACACATAAAGCGGCAACACCTGTCGCCTTTTTACGCGCGCGCAGCGCATACAGCAGAGTCACCAGGATACGCGCCCCGGATGCGCCCAAAGGATGCCCCAGGGCAATAGCCCCTCCATTAACATTCAACTTATTTTCAGGGATCTCCAGCTGATCCATGACTGCAATACTCTGTGACGCGAATGCTTCATTTATTTCAAACAGGTCGATATCCTCAATAGCTGAATGCGTATTACGGAGCATCCTTTCAATCACGCGCTTAGGCGCATAACCCATAAAATCAGGGTCGATACCGCCTTCCGCGTAGCCTGATATCTCAGCCAGATAACTAATGCCGCGCTCTATGGCAAGGTCTTTGCGCATAAGCACCAGCGCAGCGGCACCGTCATTGATGCCGCTGGCATTGCCGGCAGTTACCGTACCCCGAGCCTGCACAGTATCAGCGGGACCTGCAGTATCAGTATCCTGCGCTGTACCCGCATTATCTGGAAAACCAGAATCACTACGTCCGGGCTCACCGCGTCCATTCTTGCCATGCCCGAGTTCACCGCAGCCGGAACTGCCGCATCCTGCTGCCGCACAGTCAGGCTTCACGAAAACCGTCCGCAGGCGGCCAAGCTTCTCCATATCAGTATCGTCACGCGGGCCGTCATCCTTGTCAACAAGAATGCTGTGATCGCCGGCATGTCCGGCGGGAACAGGGACAGGGGCTATCTCTTTATCAAAAGCACCGCTGAGCTGGGCATTCACAGCTTTGATGTGGGACCCCAGGGCAAATTCATCCTGCTGCCGGCGTGTTATCCCGAAAGTTTTTGCCACATTCTCAGCAGTCATCCCCATAGGCTGGCCCGTGAAAGCATCAGAAAGCCCATCCCTGAATATCCCGTCAACGAACTCCACACTCCCATATTTATGCCCGGACCGCATATCCGGGGCATAGTAAGGGGTATTGCTCATGCTTTCCGTACCGCCGACAAGGACGGTATCGGCATCGCCCAGCAGGATCGCAGCCTGCCCCATACGCACAGCTTTAAGCCCTGACCCGCATACTTCATTCACCGTCATAGCAGTGCTGGAAGTGTCCATACCGGCACGCAGCGCAATCTGCCGTGCTATATTCTGCCCATTATTCGCCTGGAGCACATTGCCGAAAATCGACTGTCCAATATCAGAGGCGCTGATCCCCGAACGCCGGATCGCTGCCTTTGCCGCTATCGTGCCCAGTTCCACAGCCGTGACCGATGATAACGATCCGTTAAGGGTACCGATCGGCGTGCGCGCGGCACTGACAATCACAACTTCAGCCATACTTCACCTAAAAACTGTCACAGGTCAAAATCCATAATACTTGATACGGGATATCAAGTTTATCTGGATTTATATAATACTCTCAGCCATTTAATTTTTCAGCACAATAGTTTTACGCTGCAGGCAGGCACATCCTTACGGCAGTATAATAAGGACATATCTGATACCGAGACGGTATCAACACCGGCAGCCATCTAAAGGAGCGCACATGGACCTGACCCCACGCTATAACGCAGACGATAACCGCTATGATGGCCGCATGCCTTACTCCCGATGCGGGAGAAGCGGGCTGAAAATGCCGCAGGTCTCGCTTGGTTTATGGCATAATTTCGGTGATATTTCTGATTTTGCTGTTATGCGTCAGATGTGCCGGACGGCATTTGATGCAGGGATCACCCAGTTTGACCTTGCCAATAATTACGGCCCGGAGTACGGGGCTGCCGAGCGCAATTTCGGGAAGATCATGGCAATGGACCTTAAACCCTATCGCGATGAGATGCTGGTCACTACAAAAGCCGGTTTCGATATGTGGCCGGGACCGTATGGCGACTGCGGGTCACGCAAATATCTGCTGGCGAGCCTTGACCAGTCCCTCAGCCGTTTAGGCCTGGACTACGTTGATATCTTTTACAGCCACCGTATGGATCCCGATACTCCCCTTGAGGAAACGATGGGCGCACTCGCGCAGGCTGTCAGCTCAGGCAAAGCACTATATGCAGGCATATCCAATTACGATGCTGCACATACCAGGGAGGCAGCAACACTGCTGCAGAGGCTGCACACGCCGTTCGTCATCAACCAGGTGAGGTATAACATTTTTGACAGGCATATCGAGAATGACGGTACTGAAGACGATATCCGCCGGGGCGGGCTCAAGGCTGCGGCGCAGGAAGCAGGGATCGGCCTGGCTGTGTATTCCCCGCTGGCGCAGGGGCTGCTTACCGAGCGCTATCTGGATGGTATCCCTGCTGACAGCCGGGCAGG
>ERZ773070.1427-NODE-1427-length-14750-cov-17.818374_pt1 | contig 14750 bp, 14 predicted proteins | sample MGYA00580618_ERZ773070 | MGnify/ENA primary metagenome ERZ773070 (study PRJEB29015, sample SAMEA2738023) | human oral metagenome | biome: human oral; feature: human-associated habitat; material: dental | place: China | collected 2019 ... | reverse complement strand
TTTTTGGTGTAGTTGGGTCAAATCGCTGTCGTTAATAATGAAATAGTCGGCGATAGCAATTGGCCCGCCTTTTTCCAGGTTCTCAATTTCCGACCAATCACGCTGGTCGACTTCGCGCGGTTGCATCGGCCGCTCCGGGCGTTTTGTCATTCGCTGATAACGGAGATGCTTCGGCGTAACGATGGCTATGACAACGACTTGTCCAGGAAATTCGTGCTTGAGTATTTTATATTCGCTCCAAGTATATAAGCCGTCCAGGACAATTTTATTTTGTCCGGCATTGATCAGATCGCGAATGTTCTTAATTACGCGCTTGATAACAAAATCTTTGCCTTCGCGCTGGCGGATTTCTTCGCGGAATTTTTGCTGATTGTCCCAGGTTGGTTCAATACCAGCTTCTTCCATGGCTTTGTAGATAACGCCGCCAAAATAAATTTTAGGGAAGCCTTTTTTTGTTAAATATTCGACGGCCGAACTTTTGCCGCTACCAGCCAGACCGACGAGGGCGATGATTTTTGCGTGTGGTTGTGTCATGTTGCTAGTATAGCAAACCTGATATACTAAATACATGAAGCGTTTGGCAGTTATCGACGGAAAATCAGTATTTTACCGAGGGTATTACGCTATGCCGGGGCTGAGTACGGCGGACGGTACGCCGACGGGCGGGGTGTATGGATTTGTGAGTTTGGCGATTGAGCTGATCAAGAAATTGGAGCCGGATTATGTGGCGGTGGCGTGGGACAAGCGCGGCACCAATATCCGTAAGAGGCGGGAATTATACCCAGAATACAAGGCAGGTCGCAAGCCAGCGCCTGATGATTTTTATCAGCAAATTCCGATTTTGATGGAACTGCTGGACGCCTTTGGCTGGCCGCTGTATGAACTGGATGATTATGAGGCGGACGATATCATGGGTGCGTTTGCCAGGCAAGCGGAGGCGCGCGGCGTGCAAACCTGTCTGCTGACGTCGGATTTGGATGCGTTGCAATTGGTGTCGCCCCTCACCAAAGTCTACGCCATGAAAAATGGCCTGAGGAACATTGAGGAATTCACCGCGGAATATTTTGAACAAAAATATGGCATTCGGACGGACCAGTTTTTGGATTTGAAGGCGCTGAAGGGCGATTCCAGCGATAATTTGCCAGGCGTGCCAGGCGTTGGTGAAAAGACGGCAGTGAAATTATTGCAAGCATATGACACGCTGGATGGGGTGTATGCGCATGTGGATGAGCAAACAGGCGCCCTACGGACAAAGCTTGAAGCGGGCCGCGAGTCAGCGTATTTGACCAAGCAAGTGGCGGAGCTGTGGACGGATGCGCCAGTGGAGCTGGATTGGGAGGTGGCGGATGTTAACGACTGCGACTTTGCGCGGGTGGCGGAGATTTTGCGGAAACTGGAGTTTCATTCGCTGATCGGGCGGTTGCCAAAGACAATGCAGGCGGTGGATGAGGCAGTGGAGACTGCAGAGTTGGAGTTGCCGCGTGTTGAGGATTTGCCGGCTGAGCCGCTGTTTGAGGCGGAAAATAGTATCTATATTGATCCATCGGAGCCGGACACGGTCTATATTAATTCCAAACCTGGCGTGGCGTGGCGGGCCAAGATCAGTGAGGTTGGTCAACATGTTTGGCAGCTGTTGGCGCAGGGCGTGGTGATCGCGGCGGATGTTAAGGGACTGTATCATGCGCTGGACGCTCACGGTGTGACGGTGCGGTTTCACGAGGTCTGGGATATTGGGCAGGCGGCGTTTTTGATCGATCCACTGAGGCGTGACCGTAGTGTGGCGGCGCTGGCGGGCGATTTTTCTGAGGATAATTCCGCGTTGCGGCAGTTGGCGCGGCTTCGTCAGATTTACCGCCAGCAGCAGGATTATATGGCGACGCATCAGCAGATTGCCAGGGTGCTTCGCGACTTTGATTTTCCAGTGATTTGGCCGCTGTTTCAGATGGAAAAGCGCGGCATGAAGCTGGACACGGCGCTCCTTGAACAGATGGGTGAGGAGCTGAGGGCGGAGGTGAGCCAGCTTGAACAACAAATGTATGCGATGGCTGGGCGTGAGTTCAACGCCGCTAGTCCGGCGCAGCTGTCTGAGGTGTTATTTACCAAACTTCAGCTGCCGACGACCGGTATCAAAAAAGGTAAAACGGGTTATTCAACGGGGCAGAAAGAGCTGGATAAACTGCGCGGGCGACACCCAATCATTGAGCTGATTGAGCGGTACCGCGAGCTGACTAAATTGATCAGCACCTACATTGAGGCGCTGCCGAAGTTGGTGGCCGAGGATGGTCGGATTCACACGACGTTTAACCAAGACATCACCAGTACTGGGCGGCTGAGCAGCACCAATCCCAACCTACAGAACATCCCGGTGCGCACAGAACTGGGCCGGAAAATTCGCCAGGCGTTTGTGCCGAGTGAGGGTAAGGTATTTGTTGGTGCGGATTATTCACAATTTGAGCTGCGACTGGCGGCGGTGCTGGCAGGTGATGAGCAGCTAATTGACGATTTTAATAGTGACGTGGATATTCATACCAAGACGGCGGCCGAGACTTACGGCGTACCGATGGCCGAGGTGACGAAATTGCAGCGGCGCGCAGCCAAGGTGATTAACTTTGGGGTGCTGTACGGCATGAGCCCGCATGGTTTGGCGGCAGCTACCGGTATGACGTTTACTGAGGCAAAAAAGTTTATTGAACACTATTTTGCGGTGCGCCAGCCAATCCGCCAGTATTTGGACACAATTTTAGTTCAAGCGCGCGAACAAGGTTTTGTTGAGACCTATTTTGGCCGGCGGCGGCCCACACCAGACGTCAAGTCGAGCAATTTTATGGTGCGTTCGGCGGCCGAGCGGGCGGCGATGAATATGCCAATTCAGGGAACAGAGGCGGATTTGATGAAGCTGGCGATGATTCGGCTGGAGGATAAATTAGCTGGGCTGGCCGAGCCAGTCTTGCAAGTTCACGATTCTATTTTGGTGGAATGTGCGCCAGAAGATGCCGAGCGAGTTGGTGACATCATGCGCAGAGAAATGGAAGGTATTTGTCCGGAGTTGCCAATTCGATTGAAGGTTGATATTGAAGTGGGGTATAATTGGGGTAGTCTATAAAAAGGAGGGTTAGACTAGTGTCTGGATTTAAGGCTCGTGAAGCAACACTACAAAACTTATTTGACAGTGGTGACTATGATCAGTTTGTAATTCCGCATTATCAACGCAGCTATGTGTGGGGCCAGGACGAATTGGAGAATTTCTGGAATGATTTTATTGAACGTAAAGAAGTAGGACAGCTTTATTTACTCGGCTCAATCATTGTCAGTAGGACAAAACAAAAACGTTCTTTTGGGGTTGTGGATGGTCAACAACGTCTTATTACAAGCTCGGTGTTTATAACAGCCTTGAAAGATGTTTGGAGCGAAAAGTTTGGTCGTGATGAAGAATATTTCTCTTTAGAAAGATTTATTAAAAAGAGAGTATTAGGGAGCAATAGTGCCATCTTTAAGATAGATGTTGCGGGCAGCTTGAAGCAATGCTATATTGACATGATTATTTCAGGAAGTACTAAAAAGGAGTATAAGAACGAAGATCAGAAAAATCTTCATCGTGCATATAATTACTTCAAAGATAAGTTACGTGACTCGTATGATGCAAATCAAGCTAATGATAATCAACGAAAAAAGTTGCTGCTACAAAAACTTGAGAATCTTCTAGATACTAATCTAGTGCTGGTTATTCTTGATGATGAGGACGATGCTTACGAAGTGTTTGAGGGGTTCAATGCTCGTGGCGTAGATCTTTCTATCTCGGACTTGTTTAAAAACCTTTTTCTACAAAAGATAAAAGGAACAGAAGAAGAAAAAACAAGAGCGCTTGAAGAGTGGGATAATATTATTCAGATAGTTACAGAATTGCGGATCCCAAAGTTTACGATCAATACGTTTATTAGGTATTATTGGATAAGAAACCACTCGTTTATAGGCGAGCGTCAGCTTTACAAGAAAATTAAGAAAGAAACGAAGAACTATAGGGAATTGCTATCTGATATGCATCAGATAGCAGAAGCTTTAAGGGTATTATTTAATGGATCACCGTATGAGATAAGGGATTTTCTTGGGCACCCGGAGGCGAAAGCAGAATATGCAAAATCTATAAGTGACTCATTACGTGCTTTGAGGGTTATGAATACTCAGAGCTATATGGTTTGGCTGATGTCTATAGCAGCTAAGCGAAATAAAGAATTTATTAGTCTTAAGATGTTTGCTCGATCGCTTGGTCAAATAGAAAGATTTTCATTTAGGTATTTTGTAGTTTCAAAATTACCAGCAAATCGTGTTGAAAAAATGTATGCTAAATTTTCAAATGAATTATTTAAATTGTCCGATATTCGAGATAAACAAAGAATAGCAACTTTATTAGATAAGGGGATCTTGGACAGAATTGAACAAGATAAACTTCTACCTCCAAGAGAACAGTTTATTGCTGATTTTGGTTTATTGTGCCTAAAACCTAATAATAATAAAAATCTTGTTCGGTACATTTTAACCCAAATAGAAAATCAGTTAAGCAGCGGCGAGAAGGGCGTTACTCAAGAAGTTGTTACAATTGAGCATATTATGCCCCAGAGGTTAAACAAGGGGTGGAATATATCGCAAACCGATCATAAAAACTGTGTTAATATGCTTGGTAATTTGACAATCCTAAAAGGTGCGTCAAACTCATCTGCAAGCAATAAAGCAATTAACGAAAAGATTCGTCATTTTAAAGATTCAGACTTAAAGATGAATGGTGATCTGGTTGATCTAATAAATAAAAAAAGCGATTGGGGTAAAGACGAAATAATAGAAAGACAAAATGCTTTTGCAGAAGCATCTGATGGTATCTGGTCTGTAGATAAAAGATAAATACTGCCCTAAGTAAGGTAATATTAAGGTATTAGTATGCTAATCTGACTGTACTAAATAATGTAGGATATCCCTGGTGACTAGTGCAAAAAATCTAATATTATGGTATAATCGCCCCATGAGGCGTACGTATAATTCTTTTAATTCCTTTTCTCGGTTTGTGCCGATTTTACTAGTCATCATTATCACTATCGTGACGATCGTCGCAATTATCAGCATCAGCCGGTCGATATTTGGTGGCGACGAGCAAAAACAGCAGCAGGAGACGACTGAGCAGAAAAAAAGCGACTTGCTACAAACCGACGAGAGTCGAGCGGTCAGACTGACAGTGCGTGGCCCGATCGTCGCTAATGAGAAATTCCGTTCGTATCAAATAACCATTGCGCCGTCGTCGCGGGTGATGACGACGTATGAAGGCTATGTCGAGAAGCAGCTGGACACCAAGCAGCTAAATAATAACGCCAAGGCTTATGAAGAGTTGGTGTACGCACTGGATAAGCGCAAGATGATGGAGGGTCGGCAACTGAGTGATGATCAGAATGACTTGCGCGGTATTTGTGCGACCGGCAAGGTGTATAAATTTGAATTGTTGATGAATGGAACATCGATCAAGGCGCTGTGGACGTCGGATTGTAGTGGCTCTAAAGGCTCGGCGGTTGCCAATGTCGAGGAAATCGTCGATATGTTTATCAAGCAAATCCCTGACGGTAGCAAAATGGCCACCGCTATCGGGCTGTACCAGCGGGATACGCTGTTCAAGTTTTAGGGGCGTCTGATGCCGGAACTTCCCGAAGTCGAAACAGTTCGCCGCGGGTTGGCGGAGTTACTGCCGGGCCGAGTGGTGGCGCGAACGGCAGTGTTTGATTCGCCAAAAAGCTTCCCCAATGCGCCGGCTGATGTTGAACAATTTTTGTATGGCGCGCGCGTGACGGCGGTGCGGCGGCGAGCGAAAGTACTGATGATTGACCTGGATACTCGCTACTCGCTGGTGGTGCATTTGAAGATGACGGGGCAGCTTATCTTTCGTGGGCAAGAAAGTTTTGCTGGCGGTCACCCAAACGACAGTTTGATTGGTGAGTTGCCGGATCGGTCGACGCGGGTGCAGATTGATTTTATCGATGGGTCACGGCTGTTTTTCAACGATCAACGTAAGTTTGGTTGGGTAAAATTGCTGCCGACTGATGAGGTGAAGAACTTGCCGTTCATGCAAAAAGTAGGGCCGGAACCGCTTGATCCTCAGACACGCGCCGAGGATTTCATCCAGCGGATTCGTCACCGTCAAAACTCGATGATTAAGCCGGCTTTTCTTGACCAGACGGTGATCGCTGGGGTTGGCAATATTTATGCTGACGAGGCATTGTGGGCGGCGCAGATTCATCCACAGACGCGGGTGAAAAACGTTAGCGGCCAGCAGCTGAATACATTATTTACTGAGCTACGGCGCATCTTGCAACTCAGTATTGATCAGGGCGGCTCGACTGATAAAAATTACGTTGATGCCGAGGGTCGAAAAGGAAATTATCTAACATTTGCTCATGTGTTTCGCCGCGAAGGTCAAGCCTGCCATCGCCACCCCGACCAAGAAATCATCAAGCTAAAAGTCGGCGGTCGCGGTACGCATATTTGTCCAGTGTGCCAGAAGACACCGATATTTGACAAATAGTAGTTTATAGTGTAGAATACAATATTATGACAAGAGGAGAGCACCCATTACATGGTGAATTTGATCGGCCAAGGGCTAATTTAGATCAAGAGTGGGTAAAATACCTGATAGCGATGGGGGAAGGAGAAGAGACAGTCTCCGGACTTAGAGAGGATCGGCTGAAGGTCAATGGCATGCTAGACAAGCATGAAGTGGACACAATTTATCGGCCAGGATTGAGTGGAGAAGAGCTGCTTGAGCGAGGGAGGGGCGTTCTTAATATTGGTCTACGACGCCTAGAAAGTAATGATTTTAGCACGTTGGATTTATCAGATTATGAAGGCCATTGCAATGGTGATCCAGAACTAAAGAGGACAACCGCTCGACAAGTAATAATGTATCAAATTCTCGAGCGTGTCTTGATGGAGAGATCCGCGATAGGCGTGTCGTTAGTTGAAATGGCTTCTCGCACCATAACAGGTGATACGATTGAACCAATGAGGAAAATAGCCGTGATCACAGAGCGTCTGCTTGACCTTAAGGAGACGTCCCGCTCGCCTTGGCTTGGTTTTTTCAATGAAGTACTTGGTGGTGAGGATGTTTCGCCAGAACAGGTAGAGCGGGCAATGAATGCTCAAGCTGCTGCCAATAAGACAAGGGATCAGGATGCTGAATTTATCGAACTTCTTGACGGTATATTTATGGAGACTGGTGGTGGACTCTCTGATGATCAGATGGTGTCTGTGGCAAACAATGTGTCCAGCCTTGCAATAATAGAAGAGATGGGCGGTCAGGATCACAAAGAGGGGTTCTTATACTCAAATTATATGGCGGACTTGAAAAGAATTGGCTTATCTGATGAGCAAATAACTACGCTGATAGCTATATATAAAGAGATTATGCAAAAGCCGAATAACGCGGAAGAATAAATCAATATACTGAAAAGTATGGCCTAAGGAGGTATTTGCTATAATTAAGTCGTGATCCATCTCCTCCACGGTGACAACGAATTTGAGAAACGGGCGGCGCTTGCGGCGCTGGTTGGTGATATGGAGGTGGTGCGGCGCGACGGTGAAGAACTGACGGCCACCGAGGTCTGTGAGGTAGTGATGGGGCAAAGTTTGTTTGCCGTCAAGCAAGCAGTGGTCATTACTGATGCGAGTCAGAATGTGGCTCTGTGGCGTGATTTGCCGGAGCTACTGGGTGATACGGCAACCACGGTTGTCCTTCTGGAGACGAAGCTTGATAAGCGCACAAAAACGTATAAGTGGCTGCAAAACCATGCCGAGGTAAGGGAATACGCTCATTTCACTGAACGCCAAAAGCCGCAACTGGGCGCCTGGTGTGTTGAGTGGGCCACGGTGCATGGGGCGGTGTTGACAACGAGGCAGGCGACGACACTAATTGATCGGTTGGGGTTTGATCAACTGCGGCTTGACCTGGTGCTGCAGCAGTTGGCATTGGCTGGCGAATTGAATGATGAGCTGATCGATGCGCTGGTGCCGCTGGCTCCGGCTGAAAGTGCGTTTGAGCTGTTTGCGGCGATGCTGGATGGCGACCGGGGGAAAGTGCGCGCGATCATCACCTATCTTGAGGCGGAGAACGGCGATGATGGGGCGTACCAGACGCTGGGGCTGTTGGTTTCACAGTTGGTGCAGCTGAACGCGTTGGTGCTATCTGGTGGTGATACGGAGGCGGTGGCTCGTGATTTTGCGGCCCATCCGTATGCGCTGCGAAAGGTAGCGCCATATGCAAGGCGGATGACGCAAGCGCAACTTGCGGTAATTAATTCTGCCTTGGCGCAGGCTGATGAGCAGATGAAAACGACCCGCGTGTCGCCGTGGCTGTTGGTTGAGACGGCGCTGGTTGATATTGCCAGGCATATAACATAGTAAAGTACTCCCGCCAACCGACGGGAGTATTATTTATGCAACCGTGAATGGCTAGTTAGCTTCTTTGGCTGCTGGCTTTTTTGCAGCCGGTTTTTTTGTGGTGGTTGATTTCGCGGTGGTTTTTGTCGCCGTCTTTGCTGGGGCTTTGGCAGCTGCCTTTTTAGTTGCTTCAAGCTTCACACCAGCTTCCTTGGCGATAGCTGAGAGAGCACTCTTGCGCCGAGCGGCAGTATTTTTCTTGAGCAAGTTCTTTTTGACGGCGGTGTCAAGCTCACTGTGAGCAGCGGCTAGCGCCTCAGCACTCGGCTCAGCCATGAAAGCTTTGACGGCTGACTTGATGTCGCGCTTGATGCCGATATTGCGCTCGCGGCGCTTTAGGGTTTGCTTTGCCCGTTTGATGGCGGATTTGATGATTGGCATAGATTTCCTTTACCTCTATAAATTTGTTTCGCTAATCAAGGATGGATTATACAGAAAAACCCGATAAAAGTAAAGACTGGCCCACACTGACGATAATCTATTGACTTTTCTGAAATGCTTATGTATAATCTAACCCAAAGGTATAAACAAAAATAAACAGGGACACAACAATGGCGAGCCAGTCACAAAAGCAGCAGATCACTCAGAGCATCAAAGATGTGACTAATATTTTAGTGACGGTGAGCGCTGATCCATCGGTGGACGAGCTATCGGCGGCGCTGGGATTAACGATTTTCCTCAATAAACTGGGCAAGCACGCCACGGCTGTTTTTAGTGGCAAAGTCCCGCCGGCGATTTCATTCCTTGAGCCGGATGAGACGTTTGAGGCTACGGCGGACAGCCTGCGTGATTTTATCATCGCGCTTGATAAGGAAAAGGCTGATCATCTGCGCTACAAGGTGGTTGATGATGCGGTGAAGATTTTTATCACGCCGTACCGGGCGACAATTACCGAGGCTGATCTAGAGTTTTCGCAGGGCGATTATAACATTGAACTGGTGCTCGCATTGAACGTTGAGAGTCAGGATCATCTCGACAAGGCGCTGATGGCCCATGGCAAGATTTTGCATGACGCGGTGGTGTCGACGGTGACTGCTGGTATGGTGAGGAGTAGTCTCGGGACGGTTGACTGGCATGACGATAAGGCGTCGGGCGTGAGCGAGATGCTGGTTGACCTGATTGATGAGTTACGAACACCGAAAGTGACCATGGATGAGCAGATCGCAACGGCGTTACTGACCGGTGTTGTGGCGGCGACGGAGCGGTTTAGTAATAACTTGACGTCGTCGCGGGTGATGACGTTGGCGGCGGAGCTGATGGCGGTTGGCGCGAACCAGCAACTGATTGCTACTAAGTTGGCCGAGGGGCAGGCGATCGAAGCTGAGGAGCACTCAGAGTCAGAGCAATCAAAGCAGGCGGCCGATGTAGCTGATGATAAGACGGATAATGACGGTCAGGATGGCGCTGATTTTAAGGTTGAACGAGGGAAACGCTCGAAGCCAGCCGAGCCAAAGAGGGATGATAGCGCGCTATCAATCAGTCACGAGCGGCGGGGTAGCCTTGATGAGGTGGCCAAGCAGACTCGGGCCGAAGAGCAAGATGCGGCGGCCCGCGCGGCCACGGCGCAGCTTGAGCGCCTTCGAGCAGCGTCAGCGACGAGCGGACGGAGCACTGCGCCATCGACATCGCAACCAATCAGTGCGTCGGTGTCGGCTGAGCCAGAAACGGCCGCACCGCTCTTGGGTGGAACGCTAAACGCAACGACGGAGCGGGCGGCTGAGGATAAGCGCCGCGATCTTGACACTGATCAAAACAAGACTATCCTGCATCACGGCACCTATGTCGGTGCGTCGCGGCCGGCCCTCGGCGAATCGCCGTTGAATGCTGCCATGGGGAAGTCTGATGAACCACCGAGTGTTGACCCGTTTGCGACCACCAACAAAGACGAAGCGGTCATTGCCGCGCTGAAGGAGGAGACACAGGCGCTGGCTGACAAGCAGACTCAATCTACCGCGCCGCCATCGCTGCCAGATTCTGAGCGCGACGCCCGAGCGGCAATTACCGAGGCGCTGGCTGCTGCACCGCCGCTTGAATCTGCGGCTTCGCCCGCTCCGGTAGTTTCGCCTTCGCCACTACCGACAGTGTCGTCTGCTCCGGCTACGCTCGCCGATATTGAGTCTAATGTGATGCATGGCCTGCCACCGCTGCCTGATTTCTCTGACTTTTCAGGATCAGGCTTACCACCGCTGCCACCAGCTCCGGTCGGTACTGCCGATGGTGGACTGCCAGCGTTGAACACATCGCCTTCAGCGCCATCTACCCCCGCGCAGCCGCGCACCTTTAATCCGTCCCAGTTCCAGATCCCGGGGCAAAAATAGCCCATGGACGAGGTGTTGCTCATTGATAAGCCAGCTGGCATGACCAGTTTCGGGGTGGTAGCGCGGTTGCGGCGAGTGCTCAGCCAGGCAGCGGGCAAGAAAGTGAAAGTTGGCCATACTGGTACGCTCGATCCGTTTGCTACGGGACTGATGATTATTGTGACGGGCAAGAAGTGTCGCGAGGCCGATACCTTTACCAAGCTCGATAAGTGGTATGAAGCAGAAATCATGCTTGGCGAGATATCGACGACTGGTGATCCTGAGGGTGAACTGACTCGCGTGTCGGCGCGGCAGCCGCCTCGCAGTGAGGTTGAAGCGGTACTCGGTACATTTGTGGGTGAAATTAAACAGCGCCCACCGATATTTAGTGCTATCAAGATCAATGGCCACCGGGCCTATCAGCTGGCGCGTCAGGGTCAGTCGGTCGATATGCCGGAGCGCACCGTGTCGATCTATGCCTTGGAGCTTGTCGCCTATGCGTATCCTCGCCTGGTGATTCGAGTGCATGTTTCGAGCGGTACGTACATTCGGAGTCTAGCGGTTGATATTGGTCAAAAACTGGGAACAGGGGCCTATTGTCACCAGCTACGCCGCACGGCTATCGCTGAATATGACGTCGCTCAGGCAAAACCATTAGCGGATTTTGGGATTTCGTCTTGAAGTGCTATTATCAAATTATGGGTAGGCAGACAGGTTTTACAATCGTTGAACTATTAATTGTGATGGTCGTGATCGCGATTTTGGCGGCCATCGGTATTGTGGCGTATTCAGGCGTGCGCCAGGATGCTACTGACACCAAGATCCGTTCCATCGTCAAGATTGCTGGGGATGCGCTGCAGATATATGATACACAGAAGCGAACATTGCCGTCAGGACAGGGGGCGTTCAATAGTGCGAATAGCGTTGACTCGCTTGTACCGCAGTATATCCAGCCAGGATATCGTGAGGGTGTCAGCAGCAAGAACGCGTCTGGTCCGGATGATATTTTTGTCTGGTATCCGTGCAAAGATACCTCTGGTAAGATAACAGGTATTGCGGTATTTGCGGCCCTTAATTCTGCCAAGCCGCAGGAGTCGGCTCAGGTTAATGCGGTCAAGGCGACCTGCAACATTCCGGGTGCAGCTGTGCCGACTACGGGTAGACCAGCCTATAACTACGTGCAGACCTTTTAGTAGTGCGGCTGATTTGCGTTTTTAGCGTAGCATTGGTATAATGACGAGGCTATGATTAGCAAAGACGATAAAGCGAAAGCAATTGCTTTGACTCAGGTCAATAAAGACGACGTTGGCAGCCCGCAGGCGCAGGTGTCGATCTTGACGGCTCGTATCAAAGAGGTCACCAAGCACCTGAAGGCGAATAAGCACGACTTCATGGCGCGCCGTGGCTTAATCCAGATGGTTGGCAAGCGCAAGCGCCTGCTCAGATACCTGGAGCGAACTGATTTTGAGAGTTATAAAGCGGTTGTGGCTGCCCTGGGCCTGCGTAAATAGTCGCGCCGGGTAGTTGTACGGATATCCACCTTGATATATCACGAGGTGGGTATTTTGATTTAGCGTGGCGTAGCTACAAAAACCGTCCGGCCGTCAGCCGCGCCGCCGAGGGTGCATGAATAGAGGGTAAGCTGTGGTTTGTTGGTTCGGCTTTCGATGTGAACGGCATCCGGCTTGACGTCAAATAGCCGGGATATGACATAGGTATAGCGCTTGCCGCGGTAATCAATGATTATTTCATCACCAGTGCGCAACTTATCAATGTTGTAGAATGGTGATTTTTGGATGGTTTGCTGCGGTGTCAGGCCCATGATAAATCGGTGGGCCGACAAGACAAAATTACCGCCATCAACTGGATTGCCATTCTCTGGTTGGCGCCACCAGGCACCCCGCTCCATAATTTCGGCGCCGCCAGTAGCGTACGGCACGTTAATGTCAATTTTGGGGATGTAGAGACGATTCTCGGTGATGTTGGTTTCTGGCGTAGCGGCGAGAAGCTGGGTGGTTTGGTTGCGCGTTGGGTTAATGAGCTGGGCGCGAAAGAATGGGCTAAATGCCGTGATGAGCGTGTAGCCGCCACCAGCGAGCATGATAATAGCCAGACTCATACTGAGCCATCGGCGGCAGTTTTTGGCGTGGATTATCTGCTTCACTTGTTAATTGTAGCATGGGCGGGGTCAGCCTAGCAGCATGGGCCGTTGTTTTATCGGGGTGAGCCGATCTGTTCAATGGGGTGCTGATTGACTTTTTATAGTTTTTATGCTAAATTACAGATTATGAGTGAATATGCACCGCAGGCTGATAAGTTACCGCCAGATGTGGCTGACCAAGTGACAAAGGTTAGTGAAGTTCTGGTTGCTGTTAAGAAGCAGCTTGGTCCGAATGGGGGATGGTTAAGTGATGGCCCGCTGCATCTTGAGAAGTTGGAAGAGCCGAGTGCTGATGACCATAGCCCAAGGTTTACGAATGCGGATGACTTTTGGAAAAACGGTATGGATCCGCCGCAAGCAAATCCGTCACAAGACGGCTCTGATACGTCTGAAAAACTGCCGAGTAAATTTGTTAATAATTTTTGGCAGTACTTCTTTCCGGATGAAATGTTTGAGAAGGATGAGCTGTTGGGCTCGGTTGTGCTAAGCAAACCACCGCGACAACGGTTGAAGCTGGCGGGAGGAGAACTCCTCACATCGGTTCAGCAGTTGTTTGGGACGTTATTTGAGAATACCAATATTGATAGTCACAAACTTGTTACCCTGGAGTCAGCAGCTGATGAAGAGCACCTTACCGATCTTAAGGAGGCAATGTTTATGCTCTATGTGCTGGCACTACATACGGTTACTCAACAAGATGTTATTGCGGCTGAGTGCTCAAGTGCGCATGAGTATTTGTGCAAATAGGAGTTCGGTATGGTAAGAAATATGAATATAGAGCCACCAAGGGTAAGCCGGCGCGGTCTGTTGTTTGGTGCGGCTGGAGCAGTGGCGGCTACGGCTGGTGGGCTGCTTATGAACCGTGGCGATGAAAGTCAACGGATACTATCGGTAGAGACGAATGCCTCGAAGCTTGATCTTGAAGGGGCGTATGAGATATATGGTCAAGCCCGTGATATGTTTCGGCAATGTATTGAGGAGGCGCCCGTGTTTACGAGTGAGATACCGCCGATATTGCCACCGCCCACGTCGGTATCTGTCTCTCGAGACGGAGGTAAGCGCGGTTTTATGACGGGGAGTGCGCTACTGCGTAAGGCCGGTCATTCTGAGCGAGCAGTGATAGGCACGGGAGTCTCTTCGGATTTGGGTGATGATAGTAGGGTGCGCGTAGCCGTCGCGTTTGAATTGTTGTCAGGTAAGCCCGAAGCTAAGATCGCTGAGCTGATGGCGGTTTGGGGAGTATCGAGGCGAGGGTTACCGACAGAACGTGCCTTTCGGGATATACTGTATGAAATTGATCCGGAAGAGCTGATGCTATCCTTTGTGCCAGTATCTCAGAGGCAACCGACAGCGCCAACTAGTGAGCAGCCGTATGAGTGGACTGCTATGCTGCCGGGAATGGAGAGTTTTAATGTGATACAACAAGTCATTGGTGCGGCTGGCGGTAGCTCACCGGAAGTGTTGTTACCAACGCCAAAGGTTTTGGACCGAGTAAGTGAGCAGCTTGCTGCGGTTCGGGATGCGTTCGGTCGGGCCGGCTTCCTCTAAAGCGTGCGGCCCTGTGATATAATAGAAAGTGCGAATATAACCCGCAGACGGTGATGGATGTGTGGTGTGTTGATAATAAACCAGCACGCGTACACCTGTTACTGTCTTTGCGAGAAAGAGAGGATCTATGGCAATTATTAATCCAAGTGGTAAGGAGATTTTTAGCGTTACCACCGAGCTGTGCGGCCGGCCGCTGACGCTGGAGGTCAACCGGGTCGGCTTCCGGACGACGGGCAGCGTGCTGGTGCGCTACGGCGATACGGTAGTGCTCGGTAGTG
>ERZ773070.1426-NODE-1426-length-14756-cov-4.212707_pt1 | contig 14756 bp, 15 predicted proteins | sample MGYA00580618_ERZ773070 | MGnify/ENA primary metagenome ERZ773070 (study PRJEB29015, sample SAMEA2738023) | human oral metagenome | biome: human oral; feature: human-associated habitat; material: dental | place: China | collected 2019 ... | reverse complement strand
TCATACTTTTTTGTTTTTGCTTATGTATTTTTGATATAATTATTTATACATTATGACTATCGTTCTTTAAAAAAATTTGCTTTTTTGGAAAAATCTATATAATCAAATCAATGAGATCTGCCCGCATGGGCGGTTCTTTTTTTACAAATTTTTTCTATTTTATGCTTGATTTACAAAATATCCAGTCAGCGATTGATATTATTTCCGCTGAGAAAAAAATCCCAAAAGAAAAACTCGTAGAAATCATTGAGCACGCGATCAAAACTGCTTATAAGCGTGACTTTGCTTCCAAAGATTCTGAGGTGAATGTGCACCTTGATATGAATACTGGAAAACTTGAAATCTCGATTCTCAAAGAAGTGGTGGAAGAAGTAGAAGATGATGATTTGGAAATTTCGTATGAAGAAATCGGCGGAGCGGATTCTGGGTACGAAATCGGTGATATGGTAGAACTCGATGTTTCTGATGATATCGAAAGTTTTGACGATTTTGGTCGTATCGCAGCACAGGCTGCCAAGAATGTCATCGTTCAAAAAATTGGTGAAACCGAAAAAGAAAAATTGTATCACCTTTTCAAAGACAAAGAAGATACCATCGTTGGAATGCGCGTTGAGTTGGTAGAAAAAAATCGCGTCATATTTGATTATAACGGAAATCAGGTTGTTCTCCCAAAAAGCGAACAAAACTCCAAAGATCGCTACACTCCTGGTCAGCGAATGCAACTCTATGTTCGAAAGGTTGAAATCGATGAGACAACAGGACCTCGTGTAGTACTTTCTCGAAAAGATAAAGAACTCGTGGTAAAACTTTTTGAAAATAATACTCCAGAACTTGAAGAAGGTGTAGTAGAAATTGTTTCGATTGCTCGTATGCCTGGTATCAAAACCAAAATTATCGTTGCCAGTGATGATGCTGATATTGATCCAGCTGGTTGTCTTATTGGACCAAAAGGAATGCGTGTTCGTACAATTGTTGATGAACTTTTTGGTGAAAAAATCGATATTCTCAATTATACAACAAACAAAGAAGAAATGGTTCGTCGTGCGCTTGTACCTGGTGTTGTCGAAAAAATTGAAATCAATGATGAAAATAATATTATCACAGCAACGGTTCGTGACAGTGAAAAAGCCAAAGTTCTTGGTCGTGGCGGAACGAATATCAATATTGCTGGAGAGTTGCTTGGTTATCGAATCAATCTCGTAACGATCGAAGACGAAAATTCTCCAACAGGAAATGAGACAAAACCTGCCGAATAATTTTTCGATTCCCTTCGGGGAATTTTTTATTTGCAAGTTTCTTTTTTTCTGCTACAATATTTTCATGCAAAAAACAATCAAAGTCTGCACTGGAAAACGATGTTCAGAAAAATTTTCATGATATATTATCAAGCGTCTGGAAGCCGACAAAAAATTTTATAATTACGACGAAAATATTCGCATCAAATGAAGTTCTTGTATGGGTCGCTGTGAAAGCTGACCGAATGTGAATTTTGACGGCGAAATCATCGGCTGACAAAATCCTATAAAATCATCAGAAATTCTTCGAAAAAAAATTGAAGAATGGAAAAAATCTAATTAATTTTTATGCCAAAAGTTTGATACATTGCCATTCTCGGGCGTCCAAATGCGGGAAAATCAACATTTATCAATGCACTGATCGGAGAAAAAGTTTCGGCTATTTCCCCACGCCCACAGACCACACAACGCTCCGTAACAGCCATTTATACCAATCCCGAAAAAGAGGTGCAAATGATTTTTCTCGATACCCCAGGTATTCATGAAGTCGAAAAAAATTCTCTCAAAAAAGCACCAAATATTAATGAACGTATCAATGCAGAAGCATTTGCCTCACTTCGTGAAGCAGATGTGATTCTCCGACTCATTGACCCGACTCGCCCGCAAGGAATCGAAGATGAACGCATTGATACCGTTTTATCATTTATTAATAAACCGATTATTCGTATGGAAACGAAGCAAGATCTCGTCAAATCTTATCCTGGAAAAAATATCGATTTCAAGATCAATTCTACAACACAAGAAAATTTTGAGCCCTTGCTTGAAAAAATTGAAGAATTTTTGCCAGAAGGGCCCTATTTGTATGACGAAGATTATTATACTGATCAACCCATAGATTTTCGTGTTTCAGAAATTATTCGTGAGCAGCTTTTTGCTGAACTTGGAGAGGAAATTCCGTACGCGTCGTATGTCGAAATCGCCAATGTCGACAATGGCAATATATTGTCGATTCAAGCATATATTCACACAGAAACGGAATCTCAAAAGAAAATTTTGATTGGAAAAAATGGTTCCAAAATCCAAGAAATTGGCACAAAATCGCGCCTCATTTTGGAAGGAATTTTTGGAAAAAAAGTATTTCTCGGATTGCGTGTCAAAGTTGACAAAAACTGGCGAAAAAATCAAAAAACCCTCGAAAAATTATTTCCAAAACGCTAATATGGTTGATTATAATCCTTTTGCAAAAACCTTTGCGCAAAGCCGAAAAAATCTCAAATGGCCAGAACTCGACGCAATTCTTGATGATATTGAGAGAAATAATTTTCAAACAATCCTCGATATTGGATGTGGAAGTTGACGATTTGTCGAAAATTATTTGGCGAAGTTTGGCGAAGTTCCAAAAAAATATATTGGAGTTGATGCATCAGAAGACCTTTTATTAGAAGCAAGAACTTCATTCCCTAATACACAATTTATTATTTCGACAATGCAAGATTATTTGGCGAAGTTTGGCGAAGAAAGTGCCGATATAAATGTCGAAGAAAAATATGAGGCTATTATTTTTTTAGCATCATTTCATCATTTAGAAAATGAAGCTGAACGAATACGCGTACTTAAAAATGCAGGAAAAATACTTGCGTCAAATGGGAAAATTTACCTGACGAATTGGAATCTCTTATGACAAGAAAAATATCAAAAAAATCATATTGGTAATAATGCTTTTCGGATTAAAATTTGAGAATTTAGTCGATATTATCATTGATTTTCGCTCAAAGAGATAGAAAATATCGCTGAAAAATCTTGACTTTCCATTGAAAAAAATATACTCTTTGAAGGCGGGAGAAATATCTTTACAATCCTCCGTCATGAAATAAAATAAAAAATCCTAAACAGGATTTTTTTTGAGTTCATCACGGATTTCTTGCAAAGTTTTTTGCATCTGTTCAAAATTATTTTTATAATTAGTACTTTCAGTATATTTTTGAATTTCAAATTGTGCCTGATGAATATATGGTTCCAATTTTTCGCCAATGAGCGGAAGTGAAATAACCTTCGACAAAAGCCATCCAATCAACGCAATAACGACAGCCGCACCAATAAGCGCCCCGATACCGCGTATCATCCCCGCAACCAAATTCATCCAAAAAATTTTCCATGGCGACTGAATCAGTTCCAAAAATTCATCAAGCCCCATACTTTCCGTAATTGAGAGAAAATTTCTATATTGTTCTTTTTCGGATTCAGAAAGATTCTTGTCATTCTGAATCAAGTCAATAGAGTGTTGCATTCGTTCGTATTTTTTGGAATACGTATTTTTTTTTCGCTTCAAAATCATAGAAAAAATTAAAAATTTTGCTTATTGTACAAAAAAATTGAAAACATGCAATAATTTTGCAAAAAAATATTTTTTGACTACAATATTCTCACGTCTCCGTAGTTAAGTGGAATAACAAGGCACTCCTAAGGCTTAGTCACAAGTTCGATCCTTGTCGGAGACACCAGAAATTCGTTCACGAATTTTTTTATTTGACAAATATTAAAATTTATTGTAAAATATATTAAATAATTTTTACTTATGAAAATGAAAAATATTCTTCAAGGCGCTCTGATTGGTGCCAAAAAAATAAAAGATGTACTTTCTACTAAAAAAGCAATGCTTGTATCGGGTGTTGTGGCTGGGATTTTGGGTACTCAAGCAGTAGAAAATCACACTACTCATGCAAATCAAGTTATCAGCCGTAGCACTTACTCTGAAATTCTCAGAAATAATGAATCGAATCGTGTATTTCTTGAAGAAAAAATGGGAGAACCCATGGTGACGCTCGTGGTTGCCTCAAAAGATAATGTTGCAAAAAGCTATGCAACCGTAGCACCTCTGAACGCTATCAATAGCTATACCGAGAAAGTTTCTGTCAACGAAAATCCTGGAAAATATGTGAGCAACAAGATTAAATGGGGGCCAATGAAGGTGAAATTCGCAACATATACCAATGTTGGAAATCCTGGAACTTTTAAGAATGACATTGTCTTTGCACGAAGCCGTTTTGATCTCATAGAAGATGCTGATGATTACAAGGGAACAAAATTTGATCCGAACGAATCTGCTGGTGAGGAATATGTAGTACTGGCAGCATACAATCCTCACGCAGAAAAACTGGATCAGCAATACAAATTTTTCAATCCAGTTATTGATAGTGAAATCAAAAATATGTATGAAAAATGAAAATCACAAGTAACAGAAACTATTGACGATATCACCAAATAAAAACTCCATTTGGAGTTTTTATTTTTCAAGAAAATTTTTCATATCTGAATAGTATGGAGCAGTGATGGAAAATTTTTTCTTGGTACCAGGATGAATGAAAGCAAGAGAATATGCATGCAAAAGTTGTCGAGAAATATGATTATTTCGACTTTGATAACTGTTCATTTTTTTATCTCAATATACCTTATCTCACAAAATCGGACAGTTATAATATGATAAATGTACGCGAATCTGATGTGTTCGACCTGTTTCAATTCTACATTCCAAGAGTGAAAAAATTCATTCTGGGCGAGAAATTTCTCGAATCGTCGAATAGTGTGTCACAGCTCTTTGTCATTCATCCGACACAATTACTTTTGCTTCATCGCGAGCTGACTCTTTGCGCAATAATTTTTGATCAATAGTTCCCCGCGGTTTTGGCATTTTACCAATCACAATAGTGTGATACACTTTTTCGATAGAGTGATTTTGAAGTTGTGCGAGGAGATTTTCAAGCACATTTTTTTTGAGCGCAATCAGAATGCAACCACTCGTGTCGCGATCAATACGATGCACAAGAGAAGGCTTAAAAGTGAGTGAATTATATTTTTTCCCGAGCAAATCATGCACGAGTTCAATGAGCGAAATCTCCGTACTTTTGTGGTCTCATGGATGTACGTTAAGACCAGCCGGTTTATTGACAATAATCAAATCATCATCTTGATACAGAATTTCAAGGCGAGGTTTTTTAATATTTTTTTTCGGAGTTTCAGCAATCTTTTGAAAATTCTGAATTTCTTCATCACTGAGAAAAATGAGAATTTCATCTTTTTCCGTGAGACGATAAGTCTGCTCTTTTTTCTTCTCATTCACCTTAATTTTCCCAGTGCGAAGCATTTTGTAAATAGCACCAAGCGGAGCATTTGGCAAAAATTTTTTGAGAAATTTGTCAAGACGCTGATCCGCGTCAGAATGATTTTGAATACTAATTTTTTGCATGTGGCGATTATACTATTGAAGCACAGCAAAGTCAAGAGCGGTATTCGTTGTAATTTGTGGAATCAAAATTCGGCGCGTACGAGTGTAGCCATTGACACGCCCAGAAGCATCAATAATCATATATTGATTCGGAATATCTGCCGATGCTCCAAAGGAAATTTTATATTCCAAAAAAGACAATTCGCCGCGAGAAGTTCGGAGCGGACGTAACATGGAAAGCTTAAAAGTACACTTATAATCGTGACAATTCGATCCGAGCGTATTATTATAAAAATTTCCAAATTGAGAATTTTGCAAAATAGAATTATTATAAAAATATCCATTTTTTGCATCAATTTTTCGATTTCATCCGATATCAATTCCCGTAAAAAGTCCATCGGAAGAACTTCCTGACGCGTACAAAATTTTCTCCGCATTTCCTATCGTCCAAAGCAAAAGTCATGTCGAAGTCGTACTTTCTTCGGTTGAATGTTTCGTCGTTGACTCATTTCCAATTTTTGGAATTTTAAATTCAAAATCAGTACTCGACCAATTCAATCCATCAGGAACAACGATTTGAAGAGGTTGACTCACTGAAATAATATTATAATCCTTATTGAACGGACTGTTTCCATATCATTTTTTCGGAATTGTGTCAGAAGTTGTAAAAATATCAAGTGAAGCCCCAGAGTAGCTACTTTCTGTTCATTCGTGAATTTCTTGAATCGTCCAAGGTTCGCGTTTTAGTTCCGTCGTATTATTAAGAGCACGCTCGGCCGTTCCAACTGCCAAATAATGAGCCTGCGTAGATTGTTCAATAGATTTTACACCAGTTCCGACACGCAAAACTTTTTCCAAAAATCCGATCACAATAATCGAAACTAAAACCGTCACCACCAAACCAATCAGGAGTGCACTTCCTTTTCGCGAATGTTGCAAAAATTTTTTCATATTAAATATTTGGTTTAGAAGTAATCACTTTTTCTTCAAAATATGATGCCAAAATTTCAATTCCTACATGTTCGCCGCCAGCAAAGAATAATCCAGTTCCGACCGAAGCATTCAGCAAAATATATTTTTCTTGTTCCGTGAGTTTAAAAATTCATTGCAGCACATCAATTGATGCAGGCGACTGCTTGAGAAGCAGTTGAATGGACGAGTTGGTCACAATCGCTTTTCCATACGATGAGCCCATAAAATCTTCCACATCCTGAGTAATAGTTGTCACGCCGAGCCCATATTTTCGAGCGCGCTTCACCAAGCCAAACAAAAATTTGGCAGAATCTTCATATTGCATAATATTCCACGCTTCATCCACCACCAGAAATCGCTTTTTTTCCGATGAACGGGCCACATTCCAAACATAATTAAGCAAAATATACATGGCAATTGGCCGCAAAATATCATCCAAATCACGCACAGAAAATACAACAAGACCCTCTTTGAGATTTACATTGGTTGGTTGAGAAAATACACCAGAAAATACTCCGAACACATATTTTTCAAGACGATTCACAAGCCCAGACGCCCCATCCATTGTTTCGAGGACAGAATAAAGATCCTTCATGAGTGGAATTTCTTTCCCTTCGACAGAATCGTCATCCATCGTGATTCCCTTGAGAGAATATGTAGTAATGAGAGCTTTTTCAAGAATGGCTTCTTCCGTTGGAGAAATTTGCCCAAGCATCAAACGAAGCAAACCAATCATATTCACAATAGCACCACGCAACAAATCACCCGGATGAACTTCCGCATCTTTCAACCCGCGCGGCAAGTCAAACGGATTAATTTTTTCGTGAGAATTAAGTGAAATATTAAGGTATGTTCCACCAACCGTCTCAACCAGATTTCGATATTCATTTTCTGGATCCAAAACAATTACATCCGTTCCCATCATTAAGGAACGCAAAATTTCTAATTTGACAGCAAATGATTTACCACCACCAGACTTCGCAAACACACACATATTTGCATTTTCTGAACGGAATCGATCAAAAATAATAAGTGATTTATTGTGAGTATTGATACCATAGAAAACGCCATCATCCTGTGAAAGTGAATTTGACGAAAATGGAAAAGTTGTCGAAAGTCCCTTAGTAGAGATATTTCGATACACATTTACTTCATCTTTTCCAAACGGACCTGTCGCAATAAATCCTTGTTCTGCTCGCAAAAATGCTTGTTTTGTGAGGATGTTTCGTCCCGAAAGCATCATATCAAGCTTATTCTGAAGTTTTTTCATTTCGTCTTCATTTTCTGCATATGTCGTGATATAGAGTGACAAATGAAAATATTTTTCCTGCCCACGAGTCAGTGATTGTTGTAATTCTTCCACATCCTGCATTTGTGCTTCCAAACGGGGATCAGTAATAAGTCCCTTTTCTCGATTGATGAGTGCTTGCGAGCGAAGTTGTGTCAAGCGTGTTCGAAGAAATTTCATCACTCGAGCAGAATCTACTGGATACACAAACATCGACACATCAAATTTTACATCCCAATTAATAAGCGGAGAAAGCCAATTCCCTTCAAGCACGTCAGGATATGCGTATGTAAAAATAGTACGCACGATCGTGTCACCAATCTGTAATTTTTGTGCATCAATTTTTATCATTGATGGCGAAATATGATCTTTAATAAATGAAAAAGAGTCTCTCCAAATTTTTTCTGCTTCGCGAAGTTCTTGAGCCTCCTGTTTGGTGAGTTTTTTATTTTCATCAATTACATCTCCAATACCTGATGGTTGGTTCGATATATTTTTTTCTGGCGAAACATTTGGCGAAATATCTGTCGAAATTGTGTCAATATTTGTCGAAGAAGATTCAAAATTCTCTTCTTTAAGAGAAAAATTAATCGACAATCATTCGACATCACCAGTATAATTTTTGGCGATCAATTCTTGAATAGTCGGAACCGATGATGTATTATTTGTAGTATCTGACATAAGAAAAATTTATTTTTTAGTATTTCCCCAATTCCATTCTGTAATATTAGAAGGATCAATTTTTTGAGAAATATTGGTTTGAATAATTGCTTCACTAGAATCTCATGAAAATCCAACAACAGCGAGCGTAATATCATCATACTGAACATGATTATACCCCATAAATGCTGATAAATCGATGGTAAGTTGACGAAAAACGGTTTCTGGATTTGGCGAAGCCAGTTTCATGACAGATTCTGTGATTCGATCAACCCCGAAAAGCATACCATTTTGCTCGCTACGATAGCGTGCTTCCGTAATTCCGTCAGTATAGAGAATAATCAAATCTCCGCGTTCAAAGGCAATTTGTCGTTCATTGAGAGAACGAGAAATATTTTTCATCATTCCAATGGCAAGACCCCCAGTTTTTATTTTGTAAACTTTTTTTTCTTTCGCTTTGTAAATCAAAATAAATTCATGGCCGGCGCCAGTATAATACATTTTTTGATTTTTACTATCCCAGCGCAGCATCACAGCCGTCATCATCATATTCTGTTTGATTCGCGGTTTCAAGATAGAATTGGTTGCTGCAAGAATTTCCGCCCCACTCACAAACTTTGTAGAAAATGCGGAAACAAGAGCATTAACCATCATCATCACAAACCCTGACGCTACCCCATGCCCTGTTACATCTCCGACATAGAGATAAAAATTTCCATCTTGTCCTTCAATAACATCCAAACTATCGCCACCCACCTCTGAAGCAGAGCAAATCCCCACAGCCAAATTCAATCCCGGAATCGCATCTTCATCCTGTGAGAGGGTCTGTTTTTGAATTTCTGAGGCAATTTCTACTTCTGATCGGAGTTTTCGACCATCGCGTAATTCACTTTTAAATACCTTCAAAATTTGCAAAGATTTTTTAAAAAAGGTAATCACATCATTCATTCCTTTCGACCAAGAATTTGGTTCCAGATTTGGCTCAGAGTCAATTTCTGTATAAAATCTCGCAATTCCCTGTTTGAGTTTTTCGATTGGTACAATATATGATCGATAGACGATGTAGTACAAAATAGGAATTTGCAAACAAACTACCGTAACATACCAAGAAATTTTCGGTGCAATATATTCAGAAAATGGTGCAACATCAAAGACTCATAGCAGAATACATCCGTCTGCAAGTGTTAATAAAATTACCAAAAATGAAAGAATTCTATGAAACATAATATTTTTTTATTCGCGAATAATTCCCATTCGAGCTTCAAGCTCCATATCAACATATTCCTTTTTGCGGCCATATGTTTTGCGAGAATATTCTTTAATAATTTTTGAAACTTCTTCGTTTTTATACGTATTATCCCAAATGGTTTTCATATCAAATGGGCGCGTCGTCGCATTATCAATATTGAGTTTTACATAGGTTGTAAAATTCGCAATTCCAATAATATCCTGTTGTGAGAGAAGTGGCGCATATTCTTTTTCCAAATATTCCGCATCTTCCGCACCCACCTTGAACGACATAATTGTTCCGGCATTACCGAATACCGCATCCTTAATTGAAGGTTTTCCTCCTTTTCCTTGTTTGTCGCCAGAGCCACCAATCTGCGCAATAAACTGATGCGCCATGATCAATGCCAAGCGATATTTTCGCGCTTCTGACAAGATTTCTCCGAAAGTATCAGTCGCAAAATTCTGGAATTCATCCACATACAAGAAGAAATTTTTTCGCTGATCTTCGGACATATCGGCACGACTCATCGCCGCCATATTAATTTTGGAAACCATAATCAAACCGAGCAATTGAGCATTAAGGTCACCAATTTTACCCTTTGAAAGATTCACCATCAATACTTTTTGATTATCCATCACTTCACGAAGATTAAAGGCAGATTTTGTCTGACCAATAATATTTCGCATCGTTGTATTCGTGATAAATGGACCAAATTTTGCTGAGAAAAATGGAATCATTTCCTGTTTTTCACGATCACCCGTCTGAGCATATTCATGATCCCAGAAAGATTTTACCATCACATTTTTAATTTTGGAGGTTTTATATTTCATAAACGCCTCATCCGTGAAGAGTCGCGGCACATCAATGAGTGTTCCACCCTCTTCCTCGTCATCCATAAGTGTCAAACAACCATTTCGGAAATAATGCTGAATTCGCGGCCCAAAAATTTCATCACCATACATTTTAATAAAAATCGAAGTCGCATCAAGCGCAGCACGATCTTTTTCGATAGCACGCAAATTCGGATCCGTCGCGATAATATCAAGCATATTCACACCTATTGGTCGTTCAAAATCTGCCGGATCAAAAATAATCATATCACGAGCGCGTTCATGCGGTGTAAATGAAACAATATCTTCAACGAGATCACCGTGTGGATCAATCACACACAACCCATCACCATTCCAGAGGTCCTGACGCGCCAAGTAGCCAATAAATACCGATTTACCACCACCCGATTTACCGATAATATAATGATGTCGACCACGATCTTTTGTCGCGAAATAAATTGGTGTTTTCTTGTTACGATATTCATTCCATCCCATCAAAATTCCATCTTTGTAGAGTGGGAAGCCAGCCAAATGACGATGAGAAACAATCTTTTCTGGGATTTTTCCAGGATCTACTGGAGCACCAATATTTGGCCCTTCACGATTCACTGGAATAATCGTCCCATCCAACAATAACAAATTTTTCTGCGGATCGCGTAACAAATTTTTATTTTTATCAACCTGCAATTTTGAGCCATCTTTGGTGATAATATTCCCTTTTTCATCACGTTTATAATCCTGCAACATCATCGGTTCTTTTGGAAATTTGAGATTCGATGGTGGCGGAAGCATCTTGTAATCCAACCACGCAATAATTGGCGATTTGTTATATTTAATATCAGGAAAATGATACATCGTCGCAAGTTCATCAGTCGAGAATCGTGAAATATCTTGCCCAATTCCAATAAGGCGGAATTGATACGCAAAATATCGAATCGGCGTAAAAATAAACCGAAATACATCTTCCATCATCTGCGGATTATCAAGCTGATTGTTATATTCATCAGTAAAAACGGAATTGGCTGCTACAAGCGAATGCAATCCTTCATGCGCGGAAGCACGAGTATCTGAAGAAACCAAAATACGAATCGAAGTCTCAAATCCAGGCTGACCAGCAGATTCACCCACCATTTTCTGAGCTTCTGTTTCTGCCTGGTTAAAAATTTTATAGGCATCACCACCAGACGCTCCTGGATGTGTCTTTCCACCATCCAAGCTCGCAGATTCATTCTTTACAAAACGATATACAAACCAAGCAAATGGCGCAATCAATTTTTTAAAAAATCCACCAAATACTCCGAATTTAAGACCTTTTCGATATTCCCCTTTGGCAACAAGTCGCGCTGCTTCTTTCGCACGACGATTCCAACTCGCTCCAAGCGGTTTAATCACCCACTGAATCGTTGCAACATCTGTTTTTTTGAGCGAACCAAAATTATTCGTATAACTCGAAAGTGGATCATCTTCAAAATATTTATAGGTTTTAATTGGAAAAACATCATCGGTTTGTTTTCCGATAGACGCAGCCTCAAGTACATATCCTTTTGGTTTGAGCGTTGGAAGTTCTGTTTTATCAAGAATTTTAATTTCCGCATCAGGATAGTTGGAAGTAATCTGCTGACGAATAAGTGTCATATGCTCACGATACGCCACGACATAAAAATATACTTGACCATGATCGTACATCATTTCAAGTGAAACTTTGGCATGATCGAAAATGAAATTTTTAATCGTATTCATTGCTGAAATCTGTCCAATCATATGAACAGATTTATAAAAAAGCGTCATGATACCGATTTTTTCCTTAAAATCTTTTTTTGTATCCTGTTCCTTATCAAGTTTTGAATCAGCTCGCGGAAGTGTTACGCGCATATGCACAAGATTATTTGCGCGCATTACTTCATAAGTCAAACGAACGATTTTAAGGGTAATGTAGGCGAAAACTACAAAGAGAATAACCCCCCAAAAAAAACCAAAAACCTGACTAAAAAAACCTCAAATACCCCCAGAACTTGTGGCAACTTGAGCAGTTTTTTGATCCGCACTCGTGGTAGGCGCTACCTGAATCGCATACGAAACCGTTGTAAAAAACGTGTAAAAAATAATTCCGAGAATGATTCTAAAAAATTGACGCATAAAGAGTTTTTTATCCGTTGCATCATATCAGATTTTCTCACACAAAACAAATATTCAGGTATATTTTCGCTTTACAATTTTTATGAAATATTTGTAATAATTTTTTGAATTTTCTGCAAATTTGACACACTTAAAGTTTTTGATACAATGAGAAAAATATGAAAAAATTATCTTCCGTTTCCATCTGTGGACTTGATTGATACGAAATCAATGTCGAGGTTGATGTCACAAAAGGAATGTGACAATTTACTATTGTTGGCTTGGGCGATACTGCCATTCAAGAATCTCGTGAAAGAGTCCGTTCTGCTATCAAAAATTCGGGTTTCAAATTCCCTTCTGGTGCACGAATCACAGTCAATCTTGCACCAGCTGATATTAGAAAAAAATGACCACTCTACGATCTTCCCATTGCTCTGGGAATTATTGGAAAAGAGCTCGATTTTCTTGGCGAAGTTGTCGATAATTCATTATTTCTTGGCGAACTTGCGCTCGACGGATCAATTCGTGGTGTAAATGGCGTTTTGCCTGCAACCATTTTTGCCAAAAAACAAGGAAAAAAATATATTTTTGTGCCATTTGATAATGCTCATGAGGCAGCAATTATTCCAGGTATCGAAATTATTGGTGTCGAAAATCTTATCGAAGTTGTCGATTTTTTGACATGACACAAAAAATTAGAAACCAAAAAAGAAATTATTTCAACGCCATTTGTATCAGAAAAACATTGTATCGATTTTTCAACAATCTGCTGACAAGAACACGCCAAACGCGCTATGATTATTGCGGCAGCAGGTGGACACAATATTATTTTACAATGACCGCCAGGAAGCGGAAAAACAATGCTCGCAAAAGCCATGGCAGGGATTCTTCCAGATCTAGAACTGGAAGAGAAAATTGAAATTTCGCAGATTTATTCCGTTGCTGGGATGCTTTCCAAAGATCATCCAATTATCCAAGAAAGACCCTTCAGGAGTGTGCACCACACAGCCAGCGAGGCATCAATTATTGGTGGCGGACGTGAATCTCGACCAGGTGAAATTTCCCTCGCCCACAAATGAATTTTATTCCTTGATGAGTTTTTAGAATTTCCAAAAAATCTGATTGAAACGCTCAGACAACCGCTTGAGGATGGATATATTACCATCAATCGTGTTCAACAAAGCGCAACATATCCAGCCAAATTTTCCCTTGTTGGTGCACTCAATCCTTGTCCATGTGGTTTTTTATGAGATAAAGAAAAAACCTGTATTTGTAGCCAAAATACGATAGAACGATATCGATCAAAACTTTCGGGCCCAATTATGGATCGAGTTGATATGTTTGTCAATGTTCCGAGAATTAGCGTGAATGAATTACAAAATTCAGAATCACAAAAAGGAAAAACAAGTCAGGAAATTCGAGAAATTATTATGCACGCGAAACAACTTCAAAAAGATCGTTTTATAGGCACTAAATTTTTCTCTAATGCTGACATGGATAATACTGCAATTGATACTCTTGCAAATATCACACCTGAGGCTCGAAATATCGCCATAACTTCGACAGAAAAACTTCAATTATCGACACGTGTCTACTATAGAATTTTACGATTATCAAGAACAATAGCGGATATTGATTGATCGTCAAATGTCGAAGTTCGACACATACTTGAAGCCCTCTCTTACCGATGAAACAATTAGTATGCAACATAATATTCTTTATATCAACCCTTTATGAGAAAATATTATTTTTTTATCCAAAATAAATAATATTTTTGAATCTCAAAATCTTACAATTCCATTCTTGGAATTTGCAGAAAATTTTCCAAAGATATTGTCGAAGTTTGTCGAAGAAAAAAATATTAGAGAAATTTGGGTTATTAATGGTCCAGGAACTTTTACAAAAATGCGTGTTATTATTTTGACTATCAATACGATCAAAATAAGCTTTCCTGAAACTATTCTCAAATCAGCACACTTTTTTGATTTTTTCAAAGATCTTCCAGAAAAACCGCTAATTGAAATAAATGCAAAAGAATTTTTGACGAATGATGATCAGAATGGTGAAATATTTTATGATAAAAATTCCCTTCCTGATAGTGATTATATTGGATATTCGACAACAGAACTTCGCCAAACTTCGACATTTAAAAATTTTGTCGATCAATGGAATGAAATTGAAAAAATTTTTAAATCAAAACCGA
>ERZ773070.1420-NODE-1420-length-14781-cov-9.680022_pt1 | contig 14781 bp, 19 predicted proteins | sample MGYA00580618_ERZ773070 | MGnify/ENA primary metagenome ERZ773070 (study PRJEB29015, sample SAMEA2738023) | human oral metagenome | biome: human oral; feature: human-associated habitat; material: dental | place: China | collected 2019 ... | reverse complement strand
GGGTGAAAGATCTCACCGAGGCTGAAGAGCAGAAGCTTCGCGACATTATCGACAAAGATTATGTCACCGAAGGCGATCTGCAGCGCCTGGTGACCAACAATATCAAACGCTTAAAGGACATCGGTTCTTACCGCGGCCTAAGGCACAAAAACGGTTTGCCGACACGCGGCCAGCGGACTCGCACCAATGCGCGAACCCGCAAAGGCAAAGCAATCGCCGTCGGCGGCACGCAGCCAAAAGCAGCAAGCAAGACTTGATAAGGAAGGACTTTAAATAATGGCAGAAGCTAAATCAAAAAAGAAGCAGCGCCGATCAGTCCCGACTGGTCAGCTGCATGTCCAAGCGACATTTAATAACACGATTATCACCTTTGCTGACAGCAAAGGCAATGCGTTGACCGCCGCCAGTGCTGGCGCTTGCGGTTTCCGCGGCAGCAAAAAAGGCACCGCCTATGCAGCGCAAATCGCTGCTGAAAAGGCCGCCGAAGCTGCTAAATCGACCTACGGTTTGCGCACAGTTGACGTCTTTGTCAAAGGCGTCGGCCTAGGCCGCGACGCGGCAATCCGCGCCATAAGCAGCTTTGACATTTCGATTAACAGTATTAAGGACGTAACGGGCGTACCGCACGGCGGTGTTCGTCCGCGAAAGGCAAGGAGAGCGTAATGGCACGAGACACTAGCCCAATCGTCAAACAGAGCCGCCGCGAAGGAGTTGCGCTGCATCCTAAAGCGCACAAAATCCTCGCGCGCAAAAGCGGCATCCCGGGCGAGCACGCTCATGGCCGCCAGGGCAAGCAGAGCATGTACTCTCAGCAGCTGCGCGAAAAACAGAAAGTTCGCCGTATGTACGGCCTGCTGGAAAAGCAATTTGCTAAGCTGATGAACGAAGCAACTCGCAAACCAGGTCTTAGCGGCGAAAATTTGCTGCGCTTCCTAGAGTTGCGTCTCGACAATGCCGTTTACCGCGCTGGTTTTGCTACTAGCCGCCGCCAGGCTCGCCAGCTGGTTAGCCACGGACATTTCGAACTCAATGGCCGCCGCGTCGATATTCCGTCGATTCGCGTCAAGGCTGGCGACGTAATTACTGTTCGCCCGAAGAGCACCAAGTCTGGCTACTTTACGGCGATCAACGATATCTTTGGCAATACCACTCAGGCGCCGCTTAGCTGGCTAAAGGGAGATATCAAAAAGCTAAAAATCGAAATTACTAGTGAACCAAAGCGTGAAGAGGCCGAAGCGGGCATCAACGAGCAGCTAATTGTTGAGTACTACTCACGTTAAAAAGGGAGGAAAGATTAAAATGTCTAAAGTTATTCACAACCCAGCGCTCGCCAAGATTATCGATAACAGCGAGAACTCAAGTACGTTTGTTATTGAGCCGCTGCACTTTAATTACGGCAACACTCTCGGCAACAGCCTGCGCCGCGTATTGCTCTCCAGCATCCGCGGCGGCGCGATTGTCGCTTTCCGAATCGAAGGTGCCACGCATGAATTCACAACTGTTCCTGGCATTCAAGAGGACGTCGTCGACATCACTTTGAATCTCAAAGGCGTTAATTTCCGCATTGCTACCGACGAGCCAGTCGAGCTGCGCCTAGAGAAAACTGGCGCCGACGTCATTACTGCCGGCGATATCGCAACCAATGCTGATGTCGAGGTGATGAATCCTGACCACGTGATTTGCCACGTTGATGACCCAAACAAGACAGTTATCATCGATTTGGTAGTTGAATCAGGTCGCGGTTACCAGCCTATCGAAGAATCTAGCGAAAAACGCCTGCATAGCGACATGATTGCAATTGATGCTATGTTTAGCCCGGTTACTCGTGTTCGCTTCAAGGTCGACCCGACTCGTATCGGTCAAGAGACTAACCTCGATAAGCTCGAGATGACCATCGAAACCGACGGTAGCCTGACGCCGCGCGAAGCTTTCGAAGAAGCTGCCGCTATTCTCGTCAATCAGTACACAGCTCTGGCTGGCAGCACTACTGTCGCGTCTGCACCAGCGCTTGGCACCGAAGACGAAGACGAAGACGACGGCTTGAACGCCTCAATCGAAGACCTAGGTCTGAGCGCTCGTACCGCTAACGCCTTGATCAATAACGAAATTCGCACCGTTCACGATTTAGTCACGCTCAACGAGCAAGACTTGCGCGAGCTTAAGGGTTTCGGCAGCAAGGCGCTTGACGAAGTTAAAGATAAATTAGCAGAATTGGAGCTCTAAATGCATCGACATGGATACAGAGGACGCAAGCTCGGCCGCCAACGCGACCAACGGCAAGCGCTCCTGAAAGGTCTAGCGACGAGCTTGGTGATGGAGGAGAGTATCGAAACAACTCTGCCCAAAGCCAAAGAGCTCGTACGTTATATCGAGAAACTAATTACTAAGGCAAAGAAGGGCGACTTAGCCAATCGCCGGGCGGTCATAGCTGGTCTGAGTACGCAAGTTGCCGCCGTCAAGCTCGTCGACCAAATCGCGCCGCAGCTAACTGGCCGCACTAGCGGACACGTTCGCGTCGAACGCACTCGGCTGCGCGTTGGCGATGGCGCTCAAATGGCAATCGTTGAATTCGTCGACGAACTCAAACCAATGCCAAAAGCAGCAAAGGAGGCTAAGTAATGGCTGGAAAAACCTTTTCACAGAAGCCTGCCGACATTGCTCGTCGCTGGATACTGATTGACGCCCGCGACGCTACGCTTGGCCGCTTATCGACTGAAATCGCCAAATATCTCACCGGCAAATACAAGCCGACTTACACGCCGCACGTTGACAATGGCGATTACGTTGTCGTCGTTAACGCTGGCGAACTTGTCGTGACCGGCGCTAAAGAAACTGACAAAATATACTACAGCTACAGCGGTTTCCCAGGCGGTTTGAAAGAAGCTCAGCTCAAAGATCTCCGCGCCAAAAGCCCGGCAAGTATCATTGAGCGCGCCGTCAAAGGCATGCTGCCCAAGAATAAACTCGCAGCCGACCGTATGGCTCGCCTGCGCGTATTCCCAGGCGCCGAGCACGACCACGCAGCCCAGAAACCAGAGAAAGTAGAGGTTAAGTAAATGGCTACCGACAAATACGATTACGGCTTGGGCCGGCGCAAAAGCGCTACTGCCCGCGCTCGCCTGACCGCCGGCAAAGGCGCAATCACCATCAACGGCAAGACTGCCGATGAATACTTATCAGGCAACAAGACCTTGCTAGCCGAGATTACTGATCCACTAGCAACCGTCAACAAGCAAAAAGAGTTTGACGTCAGCGTACTAGTGCGCGGCGGCGGGCTTAGCGGCCAAGTTGATGCTATCAAGCAAGCGATTGCCAAAGCGATTACTGCTGGTGCCGCCGACTTGCGCGCTCCGCTCAAGAAGGCTGGTTTCATGAAGCGCGACCCGCGCGAGAAAGAGCGCAAGAAATACGGTCTGCGCAGCGCCCGCAAACGCGAGCAATACTCGAAGCGCTAACTCTTCGCCGTTTAGAGCAGGCTCAAATACTCCGCTTTTTAGGGCGGAGTATTTGTTTTTTGCTTGAACACCATTTGATTATTTTGCTATAAAAGTATATAGTAATACTTATTATTATAAATGCTAGGTGGGTTGCATATAGGCTACAAGCTGCTAATCCCGAAGGAGGGGATTGAAACATTATGGCAACAGGTTCAAAAGTCCCAGAAGGTCTAACAGGAACAAGAGGAGGAGAAAGTGTTAGCCGTCGTGAAGCGCTAACAACATTAGGACTCACCGGCTTATTAGCGGTAACCGCAGCCTGCAGCAACGACAATCAAAAGCTACCGCGCAAACAACCAAGAGAACCGATGCCGCCTGAGCATCCAAGTCATGACACGTCCCGGCTTGTCGTAGTCTGCGACCAAGATAGAGAACGTATCAGAGCAGTAGATCCTGAAGAACTACAAGAACATCCCCAGCGATATAGCCTCCACACGGAGGATTGTTGGAAAAAAGGAACGCCGCCAAGCAACGTTGATCCACTGCCGCCAGCAGCGCCGGCCTCGCCTACCAACACACCATCCGCTAGCAAATAACATCATACTGCAATTGAACACCTCGCTCTCACATAGCGGGGTATTTTGACTTTATTACGCTAGCCTGTACGTGCTATACTCACACATAAGGATTACCAACATGGATACAAACACTGAGAACATCAAAAAATCAGAAAACATAATCGCGACGAATTCTAGCCAAACAGCAATCTTCCTCAATAACGTCTCGAAAGACTACAAACTCGGCAAGCAAACCGTTAAAGCGCTTCGCGGAATAAACCTGGCAATCAAACAAGGCGAGCTTACCACCATTACTGGCGCTAGCGGTAGCGGCAAAAGTACGCTACTGCAAATTATCGGCTGCCTTGATCAGCCAACCTCAGGATCTGTTGTCATCGAGTCCAAGGAGACGACTAACTTGCGCGACAGCCAGCTCAGCCAGCTTCGTCAAAATACTATCGGCTTTGTTTTTCAATCGTTTTATCTACAGCCTTTTTTGCAGCTTAGCGACAATATTGCTGTACCAGCCATGTTTACCGCTAAAAAGAAAAATCTTATTGACGCCAAAGTAACTTGGCTACTCCAAAAAGTCGGTCTAGAAGAGTACGCAAACCGCCTACCCAAAGAACTTTCAGGCGGGCAAATTCAACGTGCCGCAATTGCTCGAGCGCTAATAAACAATCCGCGTATCATTCTGGCCGACGAGCCAACTGGCAACTTGGATTCGACCAACAGTCAATCAATTATCGATCTGTTCCGCGAAATCCGCTCAACTCTCGGTTCGACAATTGTTATAGTTACTCACGATGCGAGCATTGCCCGCCAAGCCGACCGCGTCATAGAATTAAAAGACGGAGCTATCACATGATTCGCCCATCGTACGCTGTAAAACTAGCCCGCACCAAGCTTCATTCAAAACGCGGCATGCTTTTCGCTTCCACTATCGTGGCAAGCTTGTTATTCGCGGCGTTAATCGCCATAATTATTGTCTTTACTGGCGCCGAAAAGAGCGCAGAAATGTTTATAAAGAAAGTTGGCAACGACCGCTACCTTGTCAAAGCATCACCAAATATACCAAACAAAGCTTTAGGAATCACCAACAACCTATCCTTAGAAGAGATTAGAGAACTCAAAGCGTTCGAGAAAAAATACTATCAGAATTTGCAAGACAAATATAAATCGCTGGGATTAGCTTACGACAAGAGCACCGAAGCTCCAGCCCTGCTACCAGCTTCTTGGATGCCCGACTCACTTCCAGAAGAACAACGAGTGACTGTTAATTTTTCTTCGCCAGTCATAAGTGATTTCAATGACCAGCAATTTGAAAAATACGCTAAAACTGCCAACAACAAGCTAACCAATCTCAAAGAAATCGGCAGCAAATACGACGCCGCTGGCTATTATATCGTTGACAAAATAAGCGGTTTACCCCAAATCCCCGCGCTACGCCTAATCCAAAATGACAAAGAAGACTTCGGCAACTCTAGCCCCAAAGCAGACGATATGACAACTTACGGCTATTACACTAACGCCATATATAATAGCAACTATACTTTCACCGACCAGCAGCTTCTACGCCGTTATATGCTAGCAACCGATGCGTCACACCTAAACGGCATACCAGTGGTGGTCTCCGTTCAAGAAGCCGTCTCATTATTTGGTAAGAAGCTTAACCTTGAAGCCGAGCCGGCCGATACTAACCAAAAATCTACATGGCTTAAAAACGTCCAAGAAAAATTAAACGGCTATACTTATCAAGTTTGCTACCGCAATTCAACCGAACAAACACTGATCAAGAAAATCCAACAAGATTATATCGAGACAAAAGCCAACGAAATCAACAAAAACTACCAAAAGCCCAGTTTGATTTACGATTACCCAAAGCAAGCCTGCGGCAATATCACTGTCAAGTCCGACACGCGAACTACCACCGAAAAGAAGAGTGACGATTCTAACGAAGCCAACCAGAAAAAACTTGGGACATATATAGCACCCAAGCACAAATTGCTCACTTTTCAAATTGTCGGCATTAAATACGCGCAACCGCAAACCGATTACAAGAAAAATGCTAGCGAATATATCAAGAATTTGTTAGCTTCGCATGATTCTTCATCGGCACTAGATATCCCTATTCAACTGTACAATTCTCTGCCAGAAAAACTAAAGTTCGATGATATCCAGCAACAAGAAGCAGATTCTACGGCTGTACGGCTAATGAGAGGTGAATTTACTCCCCGCATTTTAGAGTTTTCTAGCGTTGCAAAAGCGCGAGCGTTCCTCGACAACGAGGCTTGCCTAGAGTTTAATGATAAATGCGCTAAGCAGTTTATCGCCAACCCGTACGGATCAAATTACCTGATCCTAGACGAAATAGGAAAATTATTTAATCAAATCGCTAGCATCGCGCTGCCTACAATACTAGGACTAGCAATAATTATAATTTGGTTCACTGTTTCACGTATCATCGCAGAAAACCGTAAAGAAACTGCCATTTACCGCGCGATGGGCGCAAAACGACGAGATATCGCTTGTATATACATCATATACGTCTTAATTGTAGCACTAAGAATTGTCATCGCCTCTCTGATTTTAGGTATTGCAACTGCTTTCGCTATAGCAAATACCTACGGCAAAAACCTAACTGACACTGCAGCGACAGCCTTCGGAACAGTTGGCAGCGCGCCGCAATTTAGCGTTTTTAGCCTAGAATCGCCTATAATTATAGCTGTTGTTAGCTCGATATTCATAGTCAGCCTAATCTCCAGCATTCAGCCACTACTACGCAACATGCGCCGCAATCCAGTCCAAGATATACGCGACAACTAAAACAATATCCTCTGCACTGTAAAAATACAATGTAATAAATTATAATTATGCCAGTGGTCGCTTATCTAATAATTACTCACAAAAGTGATTTGTCCCGCTCGCACCTTTCATAAACAGAAAAGCACGAGCGGAACGATCGAGATTGGCTACCTGCAACGCCAAGAGTAGGGGTTGCTGTAGCTGAGGTAGTATGCGTGACGACGGCCGTACTGCTTAATGCACGCATTTTGCATATCAGCACTAGACAGATCGACGTCTTGGCGGAACAGTCCGTGCCAGCTGACGCTACACTTCCAGTCCATCACGGTACTACCCCTAAGCGCCGCGTAAGCAAAAGTGCCGGGATACTGTGAGTCACAGTACCTATTCAGGTCAATCCTCGGATCGGCGGCGCTAGCCACCGGCGTGAAAAACGCCATGCTAGCGACAAAGACAGCAAAGACCGCTGCAAGCCTGAAGACCAGCTTCATACTGGCCATTCCTTCCTCTTCTCTGTGTACATACTTTACGCACACACCTACGCATAACAGTCAAGAAAAGAGTCTTTGTCAAGACGTGTAAATATAATTAACTTTTAGTATCGTCATCACGATAAGCCTTATACCGAAAATACAACGCCGCGCACACCAGCGCGATAGCCAGCGCGAATTCAAACAGATGAAGCGGCACATTTGGCGGCTGCTTAGCACTCATCGTATCCATAGATGTCTCAATTGAAATATACGAAACTAGCGCCGACGCAAACAAGAAAACGTAATATGCAATCCGACACTGAGTTTTATTCATAACGCTATTGTATACGCAGCCACCACCAGCGTCAAACAGCAATTGTTTCAATCGTCGCGCTCAATATGACAGTACAAGCGTACTCTGTTATAATTATACTATGTCTAAAGAAACAATTCTCACTGGCGTGCGCGCCAACGAAGAGCCAACGCTCGGTAACTATCTCGGTGCGTTCGTGCCAATGGTGCAAATGCAGAAAAAGTACGCAGGAGAGTATCAAATCAACATGTTTGTGCCAGATTTGCACAGTTTTACGACGCCAATCGACCATTCTGCGTTGTACGCCAACACCCTCAAAAACCTTAAGTATTTCATCGCCGCTGGGCTCGACGCTAGAGACGAAAATACTTTTATTTACCGCCAGAGTTTTATCCCGGCGCACAGCGAATTAACTTGGATCTTAGACTGCTTTACTAGTTTCGGCGAGATGAGCCGCATGACGCAGTTCAAAGAAAAGTCCGCCGAACACAGCAGCAACGTCAGTGTCGGGTTGTTTAATTATCCGGTGTTGATGGCTGCCGATATCTTACTCTATAATGCCCGCTATGTGCCCGTTGGCGAGGACCAATTCCAGCATCTAGAAATCACCCGCGACATCGCCATTCGCATGAATAATAAGTTCGGCGAATTGTTCACTGTGCCTGACTCTACAGCCAAGCAAACTGAGTTTATCAAGCGCGACAAAGGTTTACGTATTCGCAGCTTAACCAATCCGCACAAGAAAATGAGCAAGAGCTCGGACGATCAAAAATCAAAAATTAATTTGAACGACACGCCAGAACAAGCTCGCAAGAAAATCATGTCGGCAACAACCGATTCACTTGGCGTTATCAATTTTGACTGGGAAAATCAGCCGGGTATCACCAACTTATTGCAGCTTTTGGCGATTTTAACTGATCGGCCGCAAGAAGAAGTCAATGCCAAGTGGATTGGCCAAACACAATACGGGCCGCTGAAAAAAGCCGTAGCCGAAGTAGTAGCCAGCTTTTTGAGCAACTTCCAAGCGCGCCTCAACGCCATCACCGACGATGATTTATTGAAAGTCCTAGAGCGGTCCGAGCGCGCCATGACCATCGTCGCCAACGAAACCTTGCTCCGCGTCCAAAAAGCCGTGGGACTTAGGAGATAACGCCAACATGCACCAATCCTCGAGCAACCAACCGTCTGAACAGAGAAGCAGCGTAATCATATGAAAATCACCGCCAATGACTTACTGGCGATTTTACGCCGCTTCAACGTAGCAAACGCAGATAACCTGCCGCGCCAAATCGACCAGATCAAAAACAGCAATCCTAGCCCAATTAATCAGCTAGTGCACTTTCGCTTCAACCACCAGCATTATTTCGTGCTGATTGACGACACCGCCGAAGATCGCGAAGATTATATCATGGAGCAAATATTTACCGCCAAAAGCGACGCTCGCGGCGTGATTTTCGAAAACCCAACCAGCGAGTTAACTACCTACGGCTTACCATTCAAAGGCAAAGATATCTATCTGTTTCAACAGGTGAGCGACAACCAGCGGCTGGATAGTTTGCTAGCCAAACGCTACCCAGAGACCAGCCGTTCAACCTGGCAAAAATATATCAAATCTGGCAATGTATCTGTCAACGGCACGCCAGCCAAAAGCGCCAGCCAACTAGTCACCGAAGCCGACGAAATCGCCGTCAATCTGCCCGAAGCTACCGATTACAGCGACAAGGAGCTACCGTTACTTTATCTAGACGATAACGTCATCGTTGTCAACAAACCAGCCGGCGTTCTAACTCATAGCAAGGGAGCGCTGAATGACGAATTCACGGTCGCCGATTTTTTCCGCCGTTATACCACCGTCGGACTGGAGACTAATCGCCCAGGCATCGTCCATCGGCTAGACCGCGACACCAGCGGCGTGATCATCGGGGCGCGTACTCCCGAAGCTTTTGAATTGCTCAAAAAACAATTCTCGCAACATCTCGCCAAGAAAACATATCTAGCCATCGTCGACGGTACACCGCAACCACTAACCGCTAAGATTGATATTCCGATCGGACGCAACCCATCGGCGCCCAGCACCTTTCGCCCCGACCCAAATGGCAAGCCAGCGCAAACCATATACCAAACGCTCGCCGCGCGCCATAATCTCAGCGCTATTAAACTCTGCCCGCAAACTGGGCGTACCCATCAGCTGCGCGTTCACCTGCGTCATTTACACACGCCGATTCACGGTGACCGCGTCTACGGAAAGCCCGCTGATCGCCTCTATCTGCATGCCTACAGATTAGAAATTACCACACAGCCTGGTAAGCGCCAGACGTTCATCGCACCGCTGCCCAGTGAGTTTACTAAACTTTTCCCGGAGCTGGATGATGAACCTAATCTTTGAGCCGTCAACCGAGCGACAAATTCAAGCGCTAGCCCGCAGTCTACCGCAAGCTTTACTTTTGACAGGCGCTGATGGCGCTGGTCTGCTAACTACAGCCAAATACTTAGCCGGCCCAGCACTTGCTGGAATTATTCAGCCTACCAACAAAGACGGACAAGTCGATGCAAGCGGCGTCATTCGTATCAACCAAATCCGCGACCTGCGCCAATACACCCGCGGTGTCGCTAATAGTAAGGCAGTTTATGTTATCGACGATGCCAGCGCCATGAATCATCAGGCGCAAAATGCTTTCTTGAAATTATTAGAGGAACCAGCCCGCAACATTCATTTCATATTGACGTCGCACCAGCCGAATTTACTACTGCCGACTATCATGTCGCGCGTCGAGCGGCTTACTATCCGTCCGATTTCTGAGGAGGCCAGCCGGCTGCTCCTCGCTAAATATCGGCAACTTGACAATACAGCGATTGCTCAGATTATGTTTTTAGCAAGCGGCCGGCCGGCATTAATCTCGCGCTTGGCTGGCAAACCCAGCGAGCTCGCCGATATCGGCGCCGTCATCAAAGACTCGCAGACATTAATTGCTGGTCCGATAAATGATAAACTAACTGTTGCTACTCGATATACCGACCGCAAAGCTACTTTAGAGCTGCTACGCTATAGCATTCTACTCGTCCAAAATGCCGCCGCCAAAAACAACACGCCAGCCACCATCGACAAACTAGCTCGTCTCAGCGAAACCTACGAGCGCATCGCCGCCAACGGCAACATCAAGCTTCAGCTTGCCGCTTTGATCGCGTGATTATGTGCTATAATAATGCATAGTATGTTTGGATTTTTACTGGTTCTGGGACTAGGCGCCGCAGCAGTCGCGTACCGCCAGTCGCCCGAAGACATCGCAGGCGACTTACCAGCGAAATTATCATCAAAGCTTGATAAGCTCTGGGAAATCGCTCAAGAATCGCTCAAGGCGCAAAAATATCTGCGCGCCGAAAAAGCCTTGCTGACCATTCTGCGTATCGACGCCAAAAACGCCAACGCTTACAACCGTCTAGGTATTTTGTATGCCAAGCAACATGCCTACGATGACGCTATCGAATGCTTTGAAATCGCCCAGAGCCTCGAGCCAAGCGCTTCGAGCCTGCACAACGTCGGCTTGATTTACTACGAAACCGAAAGTTATGAAAAGGCCGCCCTGGCATTCGAGCAAGCCCTAGAGATGGAAGAAGAAGTTGCTTCGCGCCATATCGCCTACGCCAAAGTACAAGAAAAACTCGGCAATGCCAAGCTTGTCTTGCAGCACCTTGAACGCGCCGTCACTCTAGAGCCAAGCATCCAGAGTATTAACATCTTAGCCGATTCATATGACCGCAACGGCCAGAAAGAGAAGGCCGCTGCTATTCGCGACAAAATCAATCGCGCCATGTCGCGCGGGCAGCATGTCGACCGCCGCGTCAAGCAGCCAGCTGGCGCCATCTCTCCACAATAAAAACACTTGCCAAGGTTACATAAATACGCTACACTGTTAGGTGTGCTTTCGGGTCGTACCTTTCAATTTATGCCGACTTAGCTCAGCTGGCTAGAGCAACTGTTTTGTAAACAGCAGGTCCTCGGTTCGAGTCCGAGAGTCGGCTCCACAATTTGCGCCGGAGTCGTCTAGTGGCAATGACAGGAGACTGTAAATCTCCCGCTTTTTAGCTTCGTAGGTTCGAGTCCTACCTCCGGTACCATGCGTAGAATTTTAGGCCGTCCGCTGCTCGCGGACGGTTTTTATTGACTTTATACAGTGTATATGCTATAATATATAGTATGTACGAGTTTATTAAGCAGTCGCTGAGCAGTTGGAGCCACCAAAAAGATCAGCGCCGCAAATTACAGCAAGCTTATCTAACAGTAGTTTTCATTGGGCTGATTCTAGCTGGATTACTGACACTCCTGAATGTACCGCAAAGCCGTTTGTCCGCGATGATTGCTGCCGGATTCGCAGTAGTTTACTTGGTAAACGGCATCGCCTGGGCGCTACTGGAAGCGTTCGTAGCGCCGAACCTGCCGAAACCCGAATCGACGACCAACAAGAAGACCCGCCGCCAGAAGTAGCTTGCCTCGACCGCGGCAAATATGCTAAAATTAGTAAGCTTTGGCAAAGATTTTTGCCCAAGCACAAGCACGCAACACCAGCACGCACCAATGCCGCGATAGCTCAGTTGGTAGAGCGCATCCATGGTAAGGATGAGGTCTCGGGTTCAAGCCCCGATCGTGGCTCCAGGATAGATTTTTTATAAAAAGTAGCACAGCAATGCGTTACTTCTTTGTTTTTTTAGACAAATTTCAACTCGCTTTTGTTTGCTGTAAAGGCGTAAACGCTCACCATTTCATCCTTTCTTATAATTTCATTAGCATCATCCTGTACGGCTGGCATAGCGACAGGATTACCAATTTGTTTCATAGATTGTGTCTCGGAAACAGGAAATCAAAATGAGCAAAAACCTTACATACATAAGCCTTCTTTTGACAACAGATATCGCACTTTGTCATCTACTAGGTGCATCCTGTTTCGTCGATCACCAATTCCAGACTCGCGACCACCAACACGTAGAGTATAAAAATTTTATTGACCCGACCATCAAATACATCATCCATGGTCATAGAGAACTTTATTAGCTCTGGAAACTTGAACTCTACGCTTTTGATCTTTGAAGCCAACCATATATAGTCGTGGTCGGTGTTGCAGTATTTCGTAATCTGACGCTTTAATTACTTTACAAAAAGAAACTATAATCAAATTCTTTAATGTGTACTCGCTGATTCTTTGCAAATGTTCGCCAACTATCGTGTGTCAATGATCCTCAGACGTTTTCGAGAAAAAAACACTTTTCGTCGCTTCCCCTTGATAATATTTGCAATGTCAAAAAGAATGTCCCGCAAGCTTCGTTAAATCCTTTTTTTAACCATGACTACGAAAATAGCTGACATGGAAATCCGCCTGTAATAATGTCAAAATCCAGAATAGTTTTTGGCAGCACTTTCATAATGTTGTCAGCAAATAGTCGTAAGCCTTTCTATTATATCGCACCAAAGAGCAAAGCGGAATACGCCGACAGAAGTAAAAGCGGTATAATGGAGAATAATTATAGGAGGAAAATATATAGCAACAATAAATTACTATATTAATAAGTACCTACAGGAACAAGCTAACACACCAGATAAAAAGGCTGCAGCAAGACAAATTGTAGATAAGTTAAAAAACTCCAGTACGGTGAGCCAAAAAAACTATACCCGTCAATGAACTTCTTAAGATTGCTAGAACAATCAAAAATTCAGCAAACGATAGCCATATTGAACTGATTAACGCTGTAGTCGAGCTTCTTGAACAAGAGAGCTAAGTCAACGCTACGGGTAACGAATTATTGGGAAATTTTGTTTCGGAGGTTTTCGCATTCATTGCTTTGGTTATTTCAATATTTGGATATCTAAACAGTAAAAAAGCTTCGCAAGTGTCATCAGAGCTGCTTATCCAGCAGATGATCAGTAATACACGCAAAGACGTACATGACTCCTCTTTTAGACTTAATAGTGATAACAAAGAAATTGGAAAAAGTTCGTTAAATGCCCTTCTAGAACAGGAGTTAAACGTGTATAATACTGCATGTACCTCATGCTTAGATAGAAAGATAGCAAATTTAAGGAAATCGTAGAAAATCCAGGACGATACAACGCTCTATAGAAGGTCTATGAGAAATGGTTTAACTTAGAGAAGTAATGAGAAATAGGAAGAAATAATTATGGACGACACTAATACAAAATTGTTAGCCGAATTGGGAGCAAGATTGGCCGAGTCTGCTGTACGCAATACAGCTGGTGCAATTTCAGATAAAATCTCAAGCATAAAGACAAAACGAGACGATAAGCAGGCTATTCGTGAACTTGAAAATATTGTCAACAGTTTATTGGATGATAAAAACGAACTTGTGCGCATAGCACAGGCGTATGAACAAGAACTTGTCTCACAAAAAATATCTGACGAAGACATTACCTATATTACTAATACATTAGTGCCTCTCATCGAAAGACTTATTAATAGCATTGAAGATGAAGACGAACGAACGAAGAATCAAGTATATATTGATACTATTAAAAGTATCGTATCAAAAGAAATGATTACGGTCTTGCAACTAGTCGGGTTTAATTTTAAACAAGCTATTGGCGAACCGCTAACAACCCTCATTAGGAGTATGATTGAGTCAAAAACCCCAACAAATGACATGGAGCAACGCAAACTTAGTACTATTAACTCAAATTTGAGTATTGAAATCTCAAGAGACAAAGAAGCATATGGGCGACTTATGAAATTGATAGGCAGAAGTAACGAGCTGTAGATATTTAACTACCTAGAAGGATATTACATGAATTTATCAAAGCGCCAGTTTAACAAAACAGCGCCTTCTTGCACCGCACTAACTACATGGCCAACAATATCTTGAATAAATTGACAGACTTCGCTCAAGGCAACGAATCCTACGCTGTCTTTAACCAGCGCATCGTCAATACCAAGATGGAGGTCATTGGCGTGCGGGTACCGGATTTGCGGCGGCTGGCGAGAGAGCTGGCTGGCAATATGTCTGCGGCGGATATCAGCCGGTTGCTGGCGACGCCGAGCAATCTCTACGAGTGTGTTTTGTTGTGCGGTTTGTTGATTAACCGCGCTAAAATCAGCGACGAGGAGGCGATTAGTCTGACTCGGCAATACTTGCCGCGCGTTGATTCGTGGGCGCACATTGATGTGTTTGTCGAGAAAAAGCGACGCTTTGCT
>ERZ773070.1417-NODE-1417-length-14812-cov-10.091346_pt1 | contig 14812 bp, 11 predicted proteins | sample MGYA00580618_ERZ773070 | MGnify/ENA primary metagenome ERZ773070 (study PRJEB29015, sample SAMEA2738023) | human oral metagenome | biome: human oral; feature: human-associated habitat; material: dental | place: China | collected 2019 ... | reverse complement strand
ATACGATGAGCCCGTAAATGAATAGGTTACAACGGATCAAAAAATTTTATCCCAAAGCCACAAAACAGAAAGAACCATCCCACAGAATAACCCAAAAGACGGCGAACAACAACCTATTTCAATACAAACCATACCCAAAACACAAGCACCGAAGATCACAATATACCCAACACCTCGGTCACAATATACCTAACGCCCCTGCCACAATACACCCAATCACACAACCACAATATACCCAAACAAAGCATGGGACTAGAGCTGTATCTATCCAGCCCTTCTAGACACGTACCCGAAAAGAAACAGCCTCGCCCGCTATCTCCTCCTTAGGAGTCTTAGGGGGCGAGGCTATTCGTTCGATCGAAAGATAAGCTACTTCAGCTGAACGACAGCTGCATTCAGTACCTGCTTTGTCTCCTTATCTAAAAGGAGAGCTATCACCTCACAGTCCTTAGGGTCGATAGGCAGGGATCCGGGATAATGAGCATCTTCCAGACGGTAGGTCGCAGTGAAGTCACTCCCATAAGTATAGGCATTACCCCAAGTCCATTTCTCCCAATTCGTCGGGTCCGGCTTATTATTTAGGCCTCGGCGGAGCACGTGCTGATGGCTATAGGTCGCAGACTTATTGATTTGGAAGGCGACCATATTATTCTGCACGAGGAGGAAGAGTACTTCGACCTCCTTAGGCGGAGTCTTCCCATTATTCGGGAGAGCCTTAAAGGACACCGTGACGTGAGTAGGAGTATTGGATGCCGAGAAGCGCATCTTCACCTGTGGTTTTTGCTCTATGAGTTGCTTCGCATGCCCCTGAACAAGGCTATGGTACACCTTCTGCTTATCGTTGGCCACAAAAACATTCGGGAAGCCCGAGGGGTGATAAAAGCGATCATACATCCAATAATCTTCGCAGAGAAGATCTAATCCTTGGCGGTAGGAGCGAGACTGAATAGCCACGGGATGGAAATACTCCCCAAGTGTCGCCTTGGCATGATTCATATTGTCTAGGGCTGCGTAACAATAGCCACAGTTCTGTCCCGTAAAGTCAAACGCAACGACATGTGTCTTCTTGGCTTCGGGGATATCACCCCCACTCACTGGGGGTGGAGGAGTAGGCATGGGGCTGGGAGAAGGGGTTGGGGCAGGCTTGGGAGGCTGTGGCTTCTCGGGATTTTCAGCAGGAGCAAAGTCCTTGGGGGTAATCGTGAAGCGGTAAGTCAAGGAAGTAAGCACTTTCCCCGCCTGCTTCACGACGAGCTTCACCTCATAAATACCAGCTTTGCGAGCGAAATCCTTTCGCAACCCATAGTGCACTCCGATCAAGTGAGCAGACTGGGGTTTATACTCACGTAGCTGATAAGAGGGAGCTAGCGTCTCAAGCGTGACACATGACTCTAGGCATACAGCTCGTAGCCCGTGAGTATCTCGCCCTACGCCACTGCTCGTGGCCTGCACCTCGACATCGAGCGTTCCCTTAAATGAGGAAGGAACCTGGAGCTTAAGGTAAGGAGATGCGACCTCCGCTACCCCATCCAGGAGTTCCAAGGGTCGGTCGGGAGAGCAAGATACGATGCTCCCTCCAGGGATCTCCTTACCCGAAGCGGCGTCGAGAAAGGCAAGGTGGTTTGCTTCCTTCTCCTTCTCTTCTTCGGGCTGAGTAGGCTCATCAGGCTGGGAAGGCACCGAACTACTGAAGGACTGCAAGCGTGCCTCTAGGATGCGTCCCGTATTTACATCCGTGATAAAGGCAACGACCTTCGCCCGAGAGCGATCAATACCTGCCTCTGCGGGAAATATAAAGTCCTTGATGTAAGGCTTACCTAGCTCAACGGGCTCCTTGGTTAATTCTTGGCGCAAGACATTACGATGTAGGAAGGCAGATTCCGTACCCTTCGCCGTCTCCTGTGGAGCTATGACATCCTCCACTAGCCAAAGGGTAAGCTCGCACTTCTTGGTCCTAGCCTCTGGGGTGAGTCCATCTGCCTTGACCGTCGTTCGAAAACCGGTCTTCCCCATAGGAGAAGTAAGGGTAAGCAAGAGAGAATGTGAAGCAGGAGATCTCAGAGCACGAGTAATCTCACTTGTCCAGCGAGAAGATACCATCGAATAGAGCTGACCATCACTAAGAGGCGAGCGGTCAATCATTACCCCAGGGATAGCACGAGGTAAGCGAAAAGCCTTGGCATAGCTATCTGCCGTAGTCGACTGTAATTCAGGACGAGTCTGCCCTGTATAGGCAGCGTGCATAGATACTACGATAAGTCGCTCAGGATACAACTTCTCTAGCTTCTCCAGCAAGGAGGCAGCCGTAGGGCAGTTCACACAGCCTTGCCCCGTATATTTCTCTACAAGGAGCTGGTGGGACTGGTCTGAGGGAGAACTTGGGGTAGAGCTATCGGACGGAGCTGACTGCCATCGGTCAGCCTCTACAGGAGCTTTGACACAGCTAGCAGCAATCAAAAGGCTAACTAGAAAAAGATAAATACGTGACATCCTAGAGATTCAAGAGGTAAGAAAGGGTAAGTCCATTCGTCTCGGGGAGGTAACGACAGATACCCCCAGAGCAATTCATCCCTGCACAGGTACGTCCATAGGAAAGGCGTACATTATGACGAGTCCAGCTACCCGAAGCTGAGAACATATAATAATGTTCGCGCGCATGAGACACATTCCACAGATCGCTTGCAGAAAGGATGAAGTGTGGTAGGATGGAGCATTCAACGCTTCCATAACACCAGTCACCACTATCTTGGCGAGATAGGAAATACTGTAGCTCTGTGCGCAGTGTTATCTGAGTAGACAGTCGATGCCGTCCCTCATAGAGGAAGATATGGGAATGGATGATATCACCATTCGCAGCATGACCTTGGAGCAAGCGCTGGTTATAGTCTTGGTGAGTATAGCCTAGGACAAAGCTATAATCCTGCGAAACCTTACGAGACACTTCGACCCCAATCTCCCGAAAGAGCAGATCCTTCATCCCGAAAAAGTCCGTAGTATAGCCATCCGTACCCATGAGCTCTGGTGCCAAAGGATTAGTCTCTCCCTCTGACCTTACCCAATGCTTACGCAGTCCCATAGCCAGTGATCCATAGATCTTCAGGTTCGTCTTGCGTCTTTTCCCCTTATTTGAGCCATCGGAGATAGAGGTATCAAAGGCTCCTTGGAAAGCCCATTCCCCATTAGGCTGTGTCGCATAAGGGTAAAAGGCTGCTAACGAGTAAGTCTGTTGCTTAGTGAAGGGCTGAAGGAAGTTCAGTCGTAAGGCATTCCCCTCTGCAAGACGTGAGGAGCGGAAATCAAAGTTCTCGCTTCTCCGTGCTCCAACAAAGAGACTACTCTTCCCCCAGAGATAAGTAGCCGTAAGCAGAGCTACAGAACCAGGGCGAAAGATAAATCCATTAGTTCGGTTAGGATCGTAGTCTTTATGTGCGTATTCAGCATTGACATTAAAGGCGGGAAGACTGAATGCTCCACGCATGGCCCATGAGGCTGTAGTACGAGGTTGACGTAGATAAGAGATGACTCCTCCTCGTAGACTCGCTAGCTCATTCGGATCTTCCTGCTTACTAAGAAAGCCTGCGCCAAGCTGGAGCGTTCCACCCCGCTCCTTGAGAGAGGATAGCATACGTAGATTCTCCAAGCTAAATTCTAAATCTCCACCCGCCACAAACCCTCGCTCTGAGGAGAAAAGACGCGCTCCTCGATCAAAGGAGTTCCGAGGCTGCCCTACGAGAGCCTTGAATCGAAGGAGGTCACGATGGCTATAGCGAAGAAGAGCTCCTCTAACAGCATTATCTAATCCGAGGAAACGATCCTCATAGGCTCTAAATAGCAGACCACTACCAAACTGCTCATAAAAGTCCCCTAGAGTAAGATCAAAACCACGATATCTCCCACGAGCATAGAAGTAGGGAAGCCCCCAACCCTTCTCTTCTTCACGACCGGGCAAAGGATATTGCTAGTACTCCAAACGGGCTCCAAACTCCAAGAACTTATTGCGTAGCACTCCATCTTAATAAGAGATACTAGAGAGACGATTCGTCCCCTCCTGGCTCTTATTTGCCAGATACCAATCAGACTGAAGGGAGAAGTTCGTCGTCCATCGATTCCCATCTACCGAGTCAGCAGGAGTAGAAGCTACCAGCTGGATCGAGGTTAAGCAAGCTAGAGCAAGGATGAATAAAGGACGTATATTCATCATAAGCTAAAAGCTATTTATGAGTAGTGGTTTATTTGGTAGCTTGACGCAAGATATAGATAAGCTCCCCTTCGCCACCTTCGACATATCCCGTCTGACGGTGAAGTAGCTTTCCAGTACCATCAAGCACAAATAGTGTAGGGACGACAGACACACCCATCGCTCGCTTGAGTTCTCCATTAGCATCTGAGAGGACAACGTAGTCCCAATCATGAGCATGTACTGTAGGACGAATCTTTTGGACATCCGCACCCTCATTGATGCAAATGGCATAAAGTGTAACCCCCGTTTCTGCTTGCCACTCTGGGTAGACTTCACTGATAGCATCTAGCTCTCTAAGACAGGGCTTGCACCATGTCCCGAAGAAACTAAGGATGATAGGTTTCCCCGACTGAAGGAAGGACGATGTAGCGACAGGCTTCCCACTCAAGTCACGCAAGGTAACCTGAGGAAGATCCTAAGCATGGGCGACGAGCGTCGTAAGAAGCACTAAGAGGCTAAAGAGTGTTCTTTTCATCTTGATCAAAAAATAGCGGAGCAATCGAGTGCTCTACCTCGTATTATCCTGATACAAAGATATAAGAACCCTTTCAGATCGCCTCTCCCCCATCTTTTCTCCCTATAGGAAGAGGAGGCATCCATGAGCTCTCGCTATAGTCTGCTCAGTGCCTATTACAACGCACTATAATGCACCACCAAAATATCCGACAAAAAGCCTGGAGAGTAGTCAGCTTAGATATGACTTAGATAAGATGTACTATCTTTGTAGCGTAAAGTGTTAGCTAGAAAGGAAATACTTCCCATGACAGCCTACACTCCAAGGAAGTACACTGATCTTTTAAAGGATTCGTTGCTTTCGATGGGTACCTTCCACGCGGGGAGCCTACCCACTTCACTTCATTAATATAGGATGAATAAGCTCAAACAAACCTTGGCGCTACTCTCCTTCGCTACCCTCTATTTGGTGCATGCCCAGCCCGCACAAGCTACCGGCTTAGCACGCACTTGGGATCTGACGATGGAGAGTTTCGCTAACGAAGTAACCGACTTCACCCTCACCGAGTATAACGCTGCCCCAGCGCCTGCTCCCGCACCTGCACCTGCACCCAAAAGACACACGAAGAAGCGATCCTCATCGACGAAGTATGAGGGTAAGCGCTCTCGCCATCACCGCTCTCATTCCAGACGGACGGCTGGTGGCTCTGGCTTCTCCTACGAACGTATGGAAGTAGCCGAATCTATTCCCTCCCTCATTAAAACGATCATCGACCATGGGCAAGAGCTCTTGGGGCTACGCTATCGCACCTCTGGTGTAGCGAAGTGGCCTCTAGACTGCTCTGGCTTCGTGAGCTATATCTGTTCGCTCGAAGGGATTAAGACCCCTCGTTCTTCTGGATCAATGTCTCTCTACACAGATCGTATCAGTGATCCACAGCCTGGTGATCTCCTCTTTTTCAAGGGGCGTAATCGTGGTGCCAGCCGTGTAGGACATGTAGCGATGGTGATTAGCAATGAGAATGGCGACATCAAGATGATACATAGTAGCAATAGCCGAGGCATCGTCATCGAGAGCCTCCAGCAGAGCGCCTACTTCTCCTCTCGCTATCTAGGTGCCGGACGCTTACCCGAAGTCAAGGAGCACTGGGACAAGATCACTTCTACAGCTCCAGCGTCACTCAACTAACCCACTCTATCTACATGCTACAAGTAGACCAGCTCGCCAAGAGCTTTGGGGATCGTCTGCTCTTCAGTGACGTCACTTTTGGTATCGAACGAGGGCAAAAAATCGGACTCATCGCCCCCAATGGTTCGGGCAAGTCTACCCTACTACGCATTCTCCTAGGCCAAGAAGAAGCTGATAGTGGCAGTGTCATCTATGAGCGAGATATTCGCCGAGCCTATCTCCCCCAGCTACCTGATCTTCCCGAAGAAGGCACGATCCTCGAAGCCTGCTTCAATCGCTTTGACCCTGTAGCTCAGCTCACCCTCCAGTGGGAGCAGGCAGTAGAGTCCGAGGATCATGCTGCGATGGAGCGTCTACTCCCTGAGATGGAGGCACAGGGTGGGTGGTCGTATGAGCAGCGAGCCAAGGAAATACTCGGGGCTCTCGGTATCCAAGATCATCATCGCCCGATCACTCGACTATCCGGAGGTGAGCGCAAACGTATCGCTCTAGCAAGCACACTGATCAGCCAGCCTGATCTCCTCTTCCTTGATGAGCCTACAAACCATCTTGACCTCAAGAGCATCGAGTGGCTTGAGGGCTACCTCGCTCGCTCAACCATGGGACTGCTCCTCATCACCCATGACCGCTACTTCCTAGATCGTGTATGCAATGAGATCTTAGAGTTAGATGGAGGGCAGGCCTACCGCTATCGAGGTAACTATGACTACTACCTCACCAAGCGCCAAGAACGACACGAAGCCGAAGACCAAGCTCGTGAGCGTGCCCTCAACCTCTATCGCAGAGAACTCGATTGGATGCGTCGCCAGCCTCAAGCTCGTGGCACGAAGGCACAGTATCGTATCGATGCCTTCCACGAGCTGGAGAAGAAGACCCAAGCTCGCCAGCGCACCGAACAAGTCGACCTGAGCGGTGCAAAAGGAGGCTACATCGGGAAAAAGATCTTCGAAGCTAAACACGTCAGCAAGCGCTTTGGTGACAAGGTCATCCTAGAGGATTTCAACTACATCTTTGCCCGACACGACAAGGTCGGGATCATCGGAGAGAATGGTGTCGGGAAGACCACCTTCCTCCGTATGCTCCTCGGTGAAGTAGCTCCTGACAGCGGGAGCTTTGACATCGGCGCGACCGTCCGCTTTGGTTATTACAGCCAGACAGCCCCAGACTTTGACCCCAAGAAGCGAGTCATCGATATCGTCCAGGACATCGCTGACGACTTCGTACTCCCGCAGGGAAGCAACATCGAGAGAATCTCCGCAAGTCAGATCCTCACTCGGTTCCTATTCCCACCCGAGAGACAATACACGCCCGTAGAGAAACTCAGTGGAGGTGAGCTCAGACGTCTCTACCTCTGCACCATCTTAGTGACAAGTCCCAACTTCCTCATCCTCGACGAGCCGACCAATGACCTCGACATCCTCACCCTACAAGCCCTAGAGGAGTATCTCGCTGACTTCGCAGGATGCGTGCTGATCGTCTCTCACGACCGCTTCTTTATGGACAAGGTCACCGAGCATCTCTTCTGCTTCGAGGGACAGGGCCAAGTCAGAGACTTCCCTGGTAGCTACACCCTCTATAGAGAAGTACGTGAAGCCGAGGAACGGGAGCATGCCGAGCTAGAGCAGGCCAAGCGCAAGACAAGCGAACCTACAAGCCCACCACGTACCTCGACAAATCGCCCTGCACGACTCTCCTACGCCGAAAAAAAGGAACTAGAGTATATCCTCGCTCAAATCCCTAAGCTGGAGCAAGAGAAAGCCGAGCTCGAAGAGAAGCTTAGCACAGGTATGCTTGCCCATGATGCACTCATGCAGACCTCCGAGCGCATCGGTCAGCTCATCGATGAGATGGACGAACTGACGCTTCGCCAATTAGAGCTAGAGGAAAAGGCCAGCTAATTCCCTTCTCCGACCCTATCCCGCTTATTATTCATCTACTCATATACCATAGTCTATATGATAACGACAGACCAGTTAGGTAGCCTACTGGAGCGCAAGTCTGCGCTGGGGAGGTACCTTTGACGTCGATAGCCGACGTATCCAACTAGAGGAAGAAGAGCTACGCACCGCTGATCCCGCCTTTTGGGAAGATCGCGATCGAGCAGAGGCTCAGATGCGCAAGGTCAAGGATCTCCGTAAGTGGATCGCCTACTATGATGAAGCGGAGCGACTGACTGAAGAGGTCGCTCTTGCTCTCGAGTATTTCAAAGAGGGTATCACCAGCGAAGAGGAAGTCGATGAGGCTTACGCCCGTGCCATCTCCCTCTTTGAAGAAGTGGAGCTGAAGAATATGCTCCGTGCCGAAGAAGATGCTCTCGGAGCCGTCCTCAAGATCAATGCTGGAGCAGGAGGCACGGAGAGCCAAGACTGGGCTTCGATGCTCGCACGTATGTATGCTCGCTATTGCGACAAGCAGGGCTATAAAACCACCATCACCAACTGGCAAGACGGCGAAGAAGCAGGCATCAAAACTATGACCATGCAGGTCGAGGGCGATCAAGCCTATGGCTTTCTCAAGAGTGAGACAGGCGTTCATCGTCTCGTACGTATATCTCCCTACAATGCTCAGGGGAAGCGCATGACGAGCTTCGCCTCGGTCTTTGTCGTACCACTCGTCGATGATACGATTGAGGTGGAGGTCAATCCTGCCAATATCAGCTGGGATACCTTCCGCTCCAGTGGTGCTGGTGGACAGAATGTCAATAAGGTCGAGACCGGTGTCCGTCTCCGCTATAAATACAAGGATCCCGAGACTGGTGTCGAAGAGGAGATCATCATCGAAAACACCGAGACTCGCTCTCAGACCGACAATCGTGAGAATGCGATGCGCCTACTTCGCTCACAGCTCTATGACAAGGAGCTAGAGCGTAGGCGTCGTGCCCAAGCCGAAGTCGAAGCAGGCAAGAAGAAGATCGAATGGGGTGCACAGATCCGAAGCTACGTCTTCGATGATCGACGCGTGAAAGACCATCGTACGGGACACCAGACCTCCAATGTCGGAGCCGTGATGGATGGAGACATCGACGACTTCATCAAGGCCTACCTGATGGAGTTCGCAGCTAAGGATGAAGCCTAGCCCTCCCTCGCTCGCTGAATGATCCTAGTAGCCCCTCCGCTCAAAGTATAGTCACTAAAAGCAGAGGGGCTACGCTATGTCGGCACTTCCCCGAGGTAATCAGGTAGATCCTAAGACTTATCCCTTAGGTCTAAGGGGCAATGCTTCATCCCCTACCCAACCTAAAGGGATCAGAAATTCCCCTAGGAAGACAAACAAGATCTACGGGATTGATGTACCCGATCCGACCTTGGCCGAATACCTAATGACTTGCCCAGTTCATTACTAATCCCTCTAAATTTCATTCGTACTGAAATAAAACTTCGTTAGTAATGAGTTGATCAATTCATTACTAACCAAATGAGACGATGCTAAGTATCCACCGAGAGCTATGATTACTCATCCCTCTAAATGTGATTCTAGAGATCACGAGGGTTCTCACCTGAGATATGAGGCATTGAGCGCATCATCTCCCAAGCTATGAATACCTAGTAAGCAAACGTACTTTAGGCTACTTCCTCCCCTCACACAGAAACAAAATAGCGGATTTACCCCTGTACTTCCCCGCACTATCGGGTAGCTAGACTTCTCATTTGGCTTACCAGCCGATGAATTAAGCAAGGATAGATCGCATATTTTGACTACCTTTGTGCCGATTTTAAAAGGACTTATCAATCAATTAAAGAACAATAATGCTACAGCCAATTAGCAAGACCATCACACTGCCCGATGGAAGAGAAATCGTCATCGAGACAGGCAAGCTTGCCAAGCAAGCCGACGGATCGGTAGAAGTACGTATGGGTAACACCGTCCTTCTAGCCACGGTCTGTGCCGCTAAGGATGCCAATCCTGGGGTAGACTTCATGCCCCTCCAAGTAGAATATAAGGAGAAGTACGCCTCCTTCGGACGCTTCCCAGGTGGGTTTACTCGCCGTGAAGGTAAGGCTTCAGACTATGAGATCCTGACCTGCCGCCTCGTAGACCGTGCCCTCCGCCCCCTCTTCCCCGATGACTACCATGCAGAGGTCTTCGTCAACGTCCTCCTCTTCTCTACGGACGGAGTCGATATGCCTGATGCTCTCGCTGGTCTTGCTGCTTCGGCGGCTTTGGCTGTTTCAGATATTCCCTTCAACGGGCCTATCAGCGAAGTGCGTGTAGCACGTGTCGATGGTCAGTTCGTCATCAACCCTACTTTCGAGCAACTCAAGAATGCCGATATTGAGCTGATGGTCGGCGCTACCCTCGACAATATCATGATGGTCGAAGGAGAAATGCAGGAAGTACAAGAAGCTGAAATGCTCGAAGCCATCAAGGCTGCGCACGAAGCTATCAAGGTACAGTGCCAGGCTCAGCTCGAACTCTCCGAAGCTGTCGGCAAACTCGTCAAGCGCACCTATTGCCACGAAGAGAACGACGAAGACCTTCGTAAGGATGTCCACGAAGCATGCTATGCCAAGGCTTACGCTGTAGCTACCTCTGGCACCGATAAGCACGCTCGTGCGGAAGCATTCGATGCGATCGTCGAAGAGTACAAGGCTAAGTTCACGGAAGAAGAACTTGAGACCAAGGCTTCTCTGATAGCTCGCTACTATCACGATGTCGAGAAGGAAGCGATGCGCCGTGCTATCCTCGATGAAGGAAAGCGCCTTGATGGTCGTAAGACAACCGAGATTCGTCCCATCTGGATCGCAACGGACTATCTACCAGGACCACACGGATCAGCTGTATTCACTCGTGGTGAGACTCAGTCGCTAACGACCGTTACCCTCGGGACGAAAAGCGATGAGAAGCTCGTCGACGATGTCCTGAACTATGGTAAAGAGCGCTTCCTCCTCCACTATAACTTCCCTCCATTCTCTACTGGCGATGCTCGTCCACAGCGAGGTGTAGGTCGTCGTGAGATCGGTCACGGGAACCTAGCTCACCGCGCACTCAAGCGCATGCTCCCAGCTGACTACCCCTACGTCATCCGTGTCGTCTCTGACATCCTTGAGTCCAATGGCTCTTCATCAATGGCTACAGTCTGTGCTGGTACGCTCGCTCTCCGTGATGCAGGGGTACCCATCCAGAAGCCTGTATCAGGTATCGCCATGGGTCTGATCTCTGAAAACAAGGGTACGAACTACGCTATCCTCTCTGACATCCTCGGCGACGAAGACCACCTTGGTGATATGGACTTCAAGGTCACTGGTACCGCTGATGGGATCACAGCTACCCAGATGGACATCAAGGTCGATGGCCTCAGCTATGAGATCCTAGAGCGTGCTCTTGCTCAAGCTCGCGAAGGTCGCCTCCACATCCTTGGTAAGATCCTCGAAGCTCAGCCCGAGACACGTGACGACCTCAAGCCACACGCACCACGCATCGTCACCCTACGTATTGGTAAGGAATTCATCGGTGCCGTCATCGGTCCTGGTGGTAAGATCATCCAAGGTATGCAGGAAAAGAGCGGAGCCTCTATCAGCATCGAGGAAGTCGATGGAATGGGTGTCGTCGAGATCAGTGCTTCCAATAAGGATGCTATCGACACGGCTGTCGGTCTGATCAAGGGTATCGTCGCTATGCCTGAAGTAGGCGAAGTCTATCAGGGTAAGATTTCTTCGGTCATGCCTTATGGTTGCTTCGTCGAATTCCTCCCAGGTAAGGATGGTCTCCTCCACATCTCTGAGATCGACTGGAAGCGCTATGAAAAGATCGAAGACACCGATCTCCAGGAAGGTCAACTCATCGACATTAAGCTCATCGACATTGACCCTAAGACGGGTAAGTTTAAGCTCAGCCGTCGTGCCCTTCTTCCTAAGCCCGAAGGCTACAAGGAACCAGAGCGTCGTCCTCGCCCCGAGCGTGGTGAGCGTCGTCCTCGCTAAGGTCACTACCACTTAATCTCCTATATAATCAAGCCCCAGACTTACCCTCCAGATATGATGGAGAGTGGTGCTGGGGCTTGCTTTTAGAGGGATTTCGCTATGTACGAAATTATTCCGTACTTTGTAGATACAGAACAATACAACAACACATAAACATTGCCACTATGAAGCAGTATATCGGTATCCTCGTGATGCTCCTTGGAGCGCTCCTTCAGCTCTTCACCTATTTCTCTGATCAGGTCGAGAGCGCAAATATCTTCCTTGGCACAGGACTTGTGCTAGTCATCGTGGGCTACCTCCTCCACATCTTCCTCTCCAAGAAGAATGCCTAGCGAGCATCACTAGCTCCCAGACATAAACAGACGCAGCTATCGCTTCTTCATAGAAGTCTATAGTTGCGTCTGTTGCTTTTGATACCCATGAAAAGCCCATCAGTCATCTTCTGTTCACATAAAAAGAAAATGAGGAGTGCTTTTACACTCCCCGCTTTAGATGTTTGCACAACGGAATAAATCCTTATTGTGATTGGCTCTATGTCTTGACTAGACAATGGTACTAAAACAGAAAACCAAGCACAATATCCGCTGTCGCTCTTTAGAAAATGTCGCAGAGGCGGTGCTGGAAGTTGTCATAGTCATTCCAGACCACTCGGAGGTCTGGGCGTGTTGCCATGAAGGTATGCACACATATCCACTCCTTCCAAAGAGATCTACTACAAGCGCCTCATTGGGGAGCTTGTTGGCAAGGCTCTCGAGATGTTTTACCCAGTTGCGCTTTTGCCTCTGAAAGAGGAGTGGTGATCGTGAATATCGCTTCTTTTGCATATATATATTTGCTATATCTTTGCTCCTGAAGAGTAGATCAGTCCTATCAGTCTTTCCCAATGCCGTAGCGCAGGGAGCGAGCTTGGAGTGATCTACTCTTTCTTCTGCGTTATCATCGTAGGGCAGCTCTGGAGGATCTCCTTCTCTGAGATCAAAGGGGCGCTTCTTCTCAATAGTGTAGACGACATCCCCAGCCTTAAATCTCTTATGCCGTTTGGCATGCACATAGTAAGTCTCCCCATAGAGTCCTAGGGTGTATTAGTTGAAGTAATAGGCTTCCTTGTGCTTGCGTGTACCGTCAGGCTTACGACGGCAAGGCGCCCAGCCAGCATACTTGAAGGCATACTCCGTTGTCTTGACTAGGCGAAGATACTAAAACTGAAAGCCTAGAACAACAAAGAGATGATCCTTAGTAATATCCGTACCCGAACTGCAATCAGGATTAAGATATCACCAAGGATCATCTGATGTGGCACATGAGGCTTCCCCCTAATCCACTATAAATTGTCTTGACTAGACAAAGGTACTAAAACTTAAATACAAACACAGCAGGTATTTGACTTTTACTAAATCAGGCTCTGTCCTACACTCCCCTCCCAAGTATCCTAGAGAGATACCAAGGACTAATTACTAATCATTTCACCGATTCGTTACTAATCAAGCTAGACATCCATTAGTAATCACAGCTACATTGGTTACTAATCACCTAAAGCCTCGATTCATACAATAGGCCAAAGTACTCAGAGAGCAATCAACTGATATAAAAGAAACCTCCCTAAAGTCTGCAGCAAGCGGACTCTAGGGAGGTTGGTTTTAGTAAGCGTCGGTATCAGCTCACCAAGAGCAATACCTAGGCTTAGTTATAGAAGAGGTTATCCTCCGAAGTCATCGAAGAAGAGCTGTGAGCGCTCAACACCGAGATTCTCAAGCATCACCTTGACGGCATTAGCCATAGGGCCAGGGCCGCACATGTAGTACTCAATATCTTCGGGAGCATCATGGTCCTTCAGATAGTTATCCAAGATAACCTGATGGATGAAGCCCGTATAGCCTGTCCAGTTATCCTCTGGCTGAGGGTCAGAAAGAGCGATGTGGAATGAGAAGTTAGGGAACTGCTTCTCGATCTCACGGAAGTCTTCTTCGTAGAAGATCTCCTTCTTGCTTCGTGCACCGTACCAGTAAGAGACCTTACGGTGTGTATGGAGCGTGCGGAAGAGGTGTAGGATCTGAGCACGCAGAGGAGCCATACCAGCACCACCACCGATGTAGAGCATCTCAGCATCCGTGTCCTGGATGTGGAAGTCCCCGTAAGGACCGCTCATGCGGACCTTATCCCCAGGCTTCAGCGAGAAGATGTAGGACGAGGAGATACCAGGAGAGACGGGGAGCCACTTGTGCGTAGCACGATCCATCGGAGGCGTAGCGATACGCACGTTGAGCGTGATGATATTCCCTTCGGCAGGATAGTTAGCCATCGAGTAAGCACGGATGGTCTCCGTGTCATTCTTACACGTCAGACTCCACATATCGAAGTGATCCCAATCCGAGCGGAACTTCTCATCGATATCGTAGTCGGCATACTTGATGTCGTAGGGAGGGATGGTGATCTGTGCGTAGCTACCGCTCTTGAAGTTCATCACTTCTCCTTCGGGGAGCTTCACAACGAACTCCTTGATGAAGGTCGACACATTGCGGTTAGAGATGACTTCGCATTCCCATTCCTTCACCCCGAAGACTTCTTCTGGGACGATGATCTGCATGTCTTCCTTAACCTTGGTCTGACAAGCTAGACGCCAGTGCTCCTTCTGCTCTTTACGGGAGAAGAAGCCAGTCTCTGTGGGGAGGATCTCTCCACCGCCCTCGATGACACGGCAACGGCACTGACCGCACGATCCGCTACCACCACATGCAGAGGATAGATAGATATTCTCACTCTGGAGGGTATTGAGGAGAGTACCACCGATAGGCACTTCAGCCTCCTTCTCCCCATTGATGGTGAGCTTGACATTACCCGAGGGGACGAGCTTGCTCTTAGCGACGAGCAGGACGATCACCAGGAGTAGCGTGAGCAGTAGGAAGACCCCTACGCTGACGAGTATGATAGTTGTATTCATTACTTAGAAGTCTTCACTATTACATCTTGACACCAGAGAAGCTGAGGAAGGCAATACCCATCAGCGCCGTG
>ERZ773070.1414-NODE-1414-length-14836-cov-20.943509_pt1 | contig 14836 bp, 11 predicted proteins | sample MGYA00580618_ERZ773070 | MGnify/ENA primary metagenome ERZ773070 (study PRJEB29015, sample SAMEA2738023) | human oral metagenome | biome: human oral; feature: human-associated habitat; material: dental | place: China | collected 2019 ... | reverse complement strand
GAAGTTAATAAAATTGTAGATTTGGATACTGTTCAATTTCATATTGCAATTTAAGGAATAAAAATTATGTTATTATGAAAGAAACATGTAATCTATTTTTAGGGGAATACATATGATAACTGGTGAAATTAAAAATAAAGTAGATAAGATTTGGGAGAATGTCTGGGCTGCAGGCTTAACCAATCCTTTATCTGTAATTGAGCAAATTACATATTTAATGTTTATACGTGCATTGGATGATCAAGAAATTAATAATATTCGTAGTAAGACTTTACTTGGTGCGGATGTGGAATTAATTTTCCCAGAGTCTGATATTGGACAAGCTATGCGTTGGAGTAATTTTAAATTTAGAAATGCTGATGAAATCTATAATATTGTTTCTAATTTTGTATTTCCAGCGATTAAGGCCATGAAGCATGGGAAATTGCCAGATTTTGATGAACATGGCAAGCTAATACCCATTCCTGATACAGATGACACAAAGGATGGTTTTGATTTCTTTGCTAAGCATATGTCTACTGCTACGTTTATAGTTCCGACTGCACAAGTGCTTGAAAAAATTATTACTGGATTAGATGATCTATATACTCATGACATTGCAAATTTAGATATGCAAGGTGACTTGTATGAATATATGCTTTCAAAATTATCTACAGCTGGAACGAATGGACAATTTAGAACACCAAAGCATATACGAGAAATGATGGTTAAGTTATTAAAGCCTACACCACAGGATATAATTTGTGATCCTGCTTGTGGTACAGCTGGATTTCTGGTGTCTGCTGCAGAATATATTCGAGCTAATCATAGTGAAAAAATGGATAAAGCTGATTGGAAACATTATGAAAGTAATATGTTTAGTGGATTTGATACAGATACAACAATGCTTCGTATTTCTGCAATGAACTTAATGTTACATTCTATCAAATATCCTCAGGTTGATTATAAAGATAGTTTATCAAAACAAAATACTATATATGATGCATATACTATTTGTTTAGCTAATCCGCCATTTAAAGGTAGTTTAGATAAAGAAACAATTAATGATGAATTGCGTAGTATTACAAATAACACAAAAAAAACAGAGCTCTTGTTTTTGGCACTATTTTTAAGAATTTTGAAAAAGGTGGCACTTGTGCCTGTATTGTACCTGATGGGGTTCTATTTGGTTCATCTAAAGCACATGTAGCTTTACGAAAAGAAATTATTGAAAATCATCATTTGCGTGCTATTATATCTATGCCTTCGGGGGTTTTTAAACCTTATGCAGGAGTGTCTACAGCGATTATGATTTTTACAAAAACTCAAGCTGGTGGAACCGATAATGTTTGGTTCTATGATATGAAAGCAGATGGTTTTAGTTTAGATGATAAACGACAACCTATTGAAGACAATGACATTGCTGATATTATTGATCGTTTTGAACATATTGATAGTGAAAGTGAACGGAAGCGTACTGAACAAAGCTTCTTAGTAACTAAACAAGAAATCGTGGATAATGGATATGATTTATCTATTAATAAATATAAAGAGATTGAATATATCCCAGTCGAATATCCTCCAACTAGCGAAATATTAGCTAATATTAAAGCTTTAAATGAACAAATCATGGCTGATACAGCTGAGCTAGAACGATTATTAAATGAATAAATTCATATTTGGTGAGATAAATGACATTTATAGAATTAGGAGAATTATGTGATAAAGGGACATCAAATTTAGCACAAAAAGATCTATTGATTGATAGTGGTAGATACCCCATATATGGTGCAGCTGGTGAAATAACTAAAGTTGATTTTTATCAACAAAGTAAGCCTTATTTAGGTATTGTTAAGGATGGTGCTGGTGTAGGTCGAGTTATGAGACTACCTTCAAACTCATCTGTTATTGGTACACTTCAATACATATTCTCAAAAGAAAATGTTGATTTAAAGTATTTATATTATCTAATTAAATATTTAGATTTAGGTAAATCAAATACAGGAGCAACAATTCCTCATATATACTTTAAAGATTATAAAAAAAGAAAAGTTAGAGCTAAATCGTATAATGAACAAAAATATATTGGTAAAATATTTGAATTACTCGAGGCAAATTTGATTACCTATAATAGGATATTAGAATGCTATGATTCACTTATCAAATCCCGATTTGTTGAAATATTTGGAGAATTAAATCACAACCCTTTATATCCAATAGTTAGTTTTAAAAATCTAATTATTGGTTCACCGATGAATGGTTTTTTTGCATCTAAAGAATTATATGATAATAATGGAAAAGTAAACTTAGTTGGTGTTAAAGAGATTGTAGGACAGCTGTATACTAAAATTAGTGACACACCGAAATTAGATGTTGATATTTCTATTTTAGAAAAATATCTAATAAAGTATGGCGATATGCTATTCTGTAGATCGTCTTTAGTACAATCAGGGATAGCAAAAGCGTCAGTTGTACCAAAGTTAAATAATAAATTATGTATTTTTGAATGTCATTTAATTAAAGTAAAGTTAGATCAAAAACTATGTATTCCTGAATTTATGCAAGTACAATCTGAACAAAATTATTTTAGAAATCAAGTGATAAAAAATTCTAAAACTTCAACAATGACCACTATTTCCCAACAAGGTATAGTAGATACAAAAGTATTATTACCACCTATAGATATCCAACTTGAATTTACTACATTTCTTTCTCAAATCAACAAATTGAAATCTGATGTACAAAAGTCTATAGATGAGACTCGACTTTTAATGGATTCATTAATGCAAGAATATTTTGGTTAACATTCATTTGGTATACTAATATAAAAAGAAAAGAGGTATACCTATGCAACAATTAATCAATGATATATTACATGATATGAGTGAAGTTTTATCTGCTAAAGAGTTATATACTTTACAGATTGTTTTACAAAAAAAATTAAATACACAGAATAATCAAACATATCCATATACTAATCTTGAGTATATGGATATGTTTATTTCTGCTAAAAGAATTGAAGGTTGTTCAGAACGAACTTTAGCTTATTATAAAGCTACTATAGAACACATGCTTAGCATAATAGTTACGCCATTACGCCAAGTTCAGACTGATGATTTGAGAACCTATTTAGCGGAATATCAATTAATAAATAATTGTAGTAAAACCACTATAGATAATATTAGAAGAAATCTTTCTAGCTTTTTTTCATGGCTTGAGGCAGAAGATTATATAATTAAAAGTCCAATTAGAAGAATCCATAAAATTAGAACAGGTAGTAAAGTTAAAGAAACTTTGTCTGAAGAGTGCATTGAAAAACTTCGTGATTCATGTTTACATATTCGTGACTTAGCAATGATAGACCTTTTGTACTCAACAGGCATTCGAGTAGGTGAATTAGTGAACCTTAATATAGGGGATATAAATTTTGAAGAAAGAGAATGTATTGTTTATGGTAAAGGAAATAAACAACGTAAAGTTTATTTTGATGCTAAATCTAAAGTTCATCTTAAACAATATTTGGAACAAAGAATTGATTATAATGAAGCATTATTTGTTACATTAGATAGTCCTTTTGAAAGATTAAAAATTAGTGGTGTAGAAATTAGACTTAGAAAGTTAGGTCGATTAGCTTCATTAGATCAGAGGGTACATCCTCATAAATTTAGACGGTCCATGGCAACAAGGGCTATTGATAAAGGCATGCCCATTGAACAAGTACAGAAGTTATTAGGGCATCAACAAATTGATACTACAATGCATTATGCAATGGTTAACCAATCCAATGTAAAAATATCTCATAGAAAATTTATCGGATAATCAAATTCATATTTGGTGAATGAGATGAAAGTACTCTTGGGAGATTTAGTCAATATTAAAACTGGTAAACTAGATGCTAATCAAGCAGATGAAAATGGAAAGTATCCTTTTTTTACATGCTCTAAAGAAATTATTAAAATAAATTCATATTCATATGATTGTGAGTGTGTTTTAATTGCCGGTAACGGTGACTTAAATGTAAAGTATTATAATGGTAAGTTTGAAGCGTATCAAAGAACGTATATTCTTACATCTACAGATGTTAATACTTTATCAAATAAGTACATATATTGGTTTATGAATCGTTATATTGTACAGCTTAGAAATCAATCTATAGGTGGGGTAATAAAGTATATAAAGTTAGGAGATTTAACTAATATAAGTCTAAATTTACCCACATTAGATGTTCAAAAAAGAATAGTAGGGATATTTGAATCTATAGATAGACTTATAGGTACAAAAGTTTTTATATTACAAGGTTTAGATGATTTAATTAAATCCCGATTTGTGGAGTTATTTGGTGATATAAACCATAATACTAAAAACTGGCCTATTATGAGACTTGAAGACTTAGCTGAGTTGATTACTGATGGTGAACATTCAACGCCCAAGAGGTGTAATGATGGCATTTATTTACTTTCTGCAAGAAATGTTTTGAACCATTCGCTTAAATTAGATGATGTTGACTATATTGATGAAACTGAATATAACAGGATTTCTAAAAGAGTTGTTCCGAAAGCTGGAGATATATTATTGTCGTGTTCTGGTTCTGTAGGCCGTTGTTGCAGAACACCAATGGAGATAAAATTTCAACTAGTAAGAAGTGTTGCATTAATAAGATTTAAAAGTGAAATTACTCCTATATTTGCTGAGTATATGATAACTAGTGATTGGTTTCAAAGACAAATTAACAGTTTAAAAACTGCTTCATCTCAAGCAAATCTATTTCAAGGTAAAATCAAAAAGTTAAAAGGGTTTGTGCCTGATATGAATCTTCAATACAATTTCATTCAATTTGTGAATCAAATCAACAAATTGAAATTTGCTCAAATAGTGTATAATTAAACTAAGTATTATATAAAACAGATGAAGTTATATGTATAGGGGATTATATATGGCTAATTTTGATTTTCTTAGAAATATAGTTGAGTATAAAGTTTTTGCCGATGCAGCCATTGAGGCAGAACGTGTATTTCACTCATCACCATCTATGTGTGCAATTGGATGTCGTAAGGCGTTAGAGCTGGCTGTCAAATGGGTATATACAGCAGATACTAGTCTGGTTATGCCTTATAAAGATAATCTACAGTCACTTTTGCATGCTAAATCATTTAAAGATGAGTTGCCAGAATCTTTGTGGCGTGAATTACAACCAATTGTAAAAATGGGTAATTTGGCTGTCCATTCTGATACTAAAATTTTGCCAAGAACAGCGATTATTTCACTACAAGCATTATTCAATTTTATTGAATGGATTGATTATTGTTATGGCTACAATTATGTAGAGCGTACATTTGACGAGAATGCAATTCCTAAGACTATAGTTCCAGTAGATGTTAAGAAAATCAAAGAGCAAGAAAGTTTGATTGCTCAAAATGCCCAACAAATTGAAAATCTATATTTAGAAATTGAAAAGCTTTCAAAATTATTATCTTCCGCAAAATCTGAGCATGTTTTAATGCGCAGTTTACCTAAAGTACCTGAAACAGAGGCTGAAACACGTAGGTATATAATTGATGTCGATCTTAAATTAATGGGTTGGAATTTTGACGGACCTAATAAAAATGTGATTGAAGAGTTTAAAGTTTCAAATCCATATGTTCTAGGTGGCTCAAATCTTAGTGTTGATTATGTATTAATGGGGCGTGATGGCAAGCCTCTTGCATTAATTGAGGCTAAGAAAACAAGTCGTGATATAAATGATGGTAAGACACAGGCATTAGCTTATGCAAATGCATTAGAACGTGAATATGGACAACGTCCGATTATTTTCCTATCAAATGGGTATGAAACTCATATGTGGGATGATCTTGAATGGAATATGCGGCGTGTAAGTAGTGTATATGGTGAAAGTGACCTAGAACGACTTATTGTACGTAGAAAATTAGATAAGCCTATTTTAAGTACTATTCCAATTAATGATGATATTTCAGCACGCTATTATCAAAAGGAAGCGATTAGGTCTGTTTGTCAAAATCTTGAAAATAAGGTTAGACGAAGCTTACTTGTTATGGCTACTGGTACAGGTAAAACTAGAACCTCAGTAAGCTTAGTTGATGTGCTCTCCCGAAGTAATCAAGTGACGAATGTATTATTTTTAGCAGATAGAATTGCATTAGTAAGTCAAGCAAAGGATGCTTTTAGAGAACATTTACCGTCTGTATCATTATGTAATCTTTGTGAAAGTAAAGATGATAAAAATGCTCGAATAGTTTTTTCTACATACCCTACAATATTAAATGCTATCGAAAAATCATTAGATGGAGAAGGTAAACGCTTATTTACTCCTGGTCATTTTGATTTAATAATTGTAGATGAAAGCCATCGTAGTATTTTTAAAAAATATAGGGCCATATTTGAATATTTTGATGCTATTCTTGTTGGTTTAACTGCTACACCTAAATCTGAGGTGGATAGAAATACATTTGACTTCTTTGAGGTTGAAAATGGAGTTCCTACATATGCATATAGTTATGATGAGGCTATTAAGGATAATTACTTAGTTCCATATTATAATTTTGAGATAGAATCAAAGTTTTTAACAGATGGCATTGTTTATGATGAGCTTTCAAAAGAAGACCAGGAACGACTGGAAGATGAAGCTTTAGAGCAGGCAGGAGAATTTAAAGGGGATTATTCTGCTACGGAAGTAAATTCTATTATTTATAGTACAGATACAATAGATCATGTTCTTAGAGAACTAGAGCAGAACGGTATAAAGACTCATAATGGAGATTCTTTAGGTAAAACAATTATCTTTGCTCAAAATAAAAAGCATGCTCGTCTAATTGAAGAAAGGTTTAATTGGTTATATCGTTCTTCAAAAGGTAAGAAGGCACGTGTTATTGTTAGCTCTGATCAACATGCATTACATTTAATTGATCAATTTAAATTTTCAGATGGGGAACCGGATATAGCAATTTCGGTAGATATGTTAGATACGGGAATTGATGTACCAGCATGTGTTAATTTGGTATTTTTTAAACGTATAAAATCAAAGACAAAATTCTGGCAAATGATAGGTCGTGGGACTCGCCTCTGTCCAGAAGTGGAGTTTTTTGATAAAAATAATGGTGATTATGTAGGTAAGAAGTACTTCTATATCTTTGATTACTGTAAAAATTTTGAGTATTTTAGAAATCAAAAAAATATGGTAGAAGTAAAAGGTAATAGTGCCACATTAGGTGAAAGAATCTTTGCTAAACGTGCTCAAATTATTGCACGACTACAAACTGAAAAATATGGCAGTGAAGAATATCAAAGCTGGCGTTCAGAACTTGTAGATGAGTGCTATAAAGAAATTACTGATTTAGACGTAACAAAGCCGGTTGTTCGTTTACAGTTAAAATATGTAGACAAATATAGTGTTAAGAAGTCGTTTGACTATTTGTCAAATATAGATGAGCATGACTTAATTACCTATGTTGCACCTTTGATTTGTGCTGATGTCAAAGAAAATTTGGCACGAGGATTTGATAACTTTGTATATGAAGGGATTTTAAATCTCTTTGATGGGCAATCTTTAGACTATTTTAAGAAACGTGTAATTAGCCTTTCTAATGCTTTACTAGAAAAAATTAGCATTGAACAAATTAGAAAGAAACAAGATTTCTTAAAGTTAATAAAAGAAGATGCATATTGGCAAATAATTGGTGCTTTGCGGTTAAATGATCTGAGAAAAGAGCTTAGAGATTTAGTTCAGTTTCTTGATGTTGCAGAACGTAGGGTTATTATAACAACAATTACAGATTCAGTATTATTAACTAGAGAAGGCAATACTCTTATGCCTGAAGTTTTTGAGAGTTATCAAGAAAAAGTTGAGTCATATTTTTTAACACATCAAGATCATCCAACAATTAAAAAACTTATTAATAATGATCCGATTGATGAAGAAGACTACAAAGCGTTGGAACATATTTTTACTCATGAATTAGGAAGTAAAGATGACTATGAAAAACGCTTTAAAGGTAAAGAGTTTGGATTGGTTGTTCGAGATATCGTAAAGATGAGCCCACAAGCTGCTGAAAAAGCCTTTTCAGATTTGATTAATACTAAGTCTATGAATAGTAATCAGATTAACTTTATTAAACAAGTTATTAGCTATATTACTGTTAATGGATATATGGAATCTCCTAATATGTTAACGGACCCTCCATTTGATAGACCATTTGATTTATGGAAACTGTTTGATCAAGTTGAAGCGGTAGAAATTGCGAATATAGTTAAGCAGATTAAAAAAAATGCATGCTTATAAGATGTTTGGTATAAAGTATTGTATGAGGTAAATATTATGTCGAGCAAAGAGAGTATAAAAATTGAAGAGTTTAAAGATGAACTTAATAGTTATAGTGATGAATCATTATTTAATATTACTTCTTTTGGAACCGATTTAACTTTTAGGGAACTAAGTACAATGTATGAGGAAGGTGAATTGGAAAAGCCTGAAATGCAGCGACATTATGTGTGGAACCGTATGGAAGCGAGTAGGTTTATTGATTCACTACTTTTAGGGCTTCCTGTACCTAGTATATTTTTAGCAAAAACAAAAGATAATAAGAGATTAATTGTTGATGGATATCAAAGAATAATGACTGTTTATGATTATATGCAAGGAAGTTTTTCTGGAGATCAAAAAAGTTTTAAACTTTATAATTCAGATGTTATTAATTCTAGATGGCGTGGTAAAACCTTTGCTGAGTTGAGCCAAGAACAACAGCGTGCTATTAAGACTTATCCTATTCATGCTATTATTTTTGAACAAAAACAGCCTGAGGATGATACTGGGATGTATCAAATTTTTGAAAGGATTAACACTGGTGGACGCACTTTAAAGGCTCAAGAAATTAGAAATTGTGTATACCATGGCAAACTCAATCAACTTCTTCTTGAATTAAATAAAGAGAGTTTTTGGCGTGATATATTAGACATGCAAAGTATAGATTCAAGAATGCAGGATGTTGAGTTAGTATTAAGATTTTTAGCATTTCGTGATATAGATGAACATACGGAGATGACTCATCAGATTAATTTGGTTAAATATTTAAACCAATATATGGGGAAAAATATAAATATAGATGACTCGGATTGTGAATTAATCACAAGAGACTTTTCTGTGACTATGAATTATATTTTTAATTGTCTTGGAAAAATTGCCTTTAGAAATGGGACAGAAAAGAATGGGGTTTTTAAATATAATTCAAAAATTAATCCTGTTATTTTTGATGCAGTATCTGTTTCAGCATTTCGTTATATTAAGAGTGGTGGGAGTGAACCTATAACTGTGGAAAGATATCAGTCTTTATTAAAAGATATTGAATTTCAAGAGGTTATAAAACATAGAACTACTAATACACAAAATATTCGCGATAGACAAAGAATTTCATATGATATTTTATTTGGAGCGTAATATGAATGAAGATTGTAGACGGCTTATACAGGACTGTTATCAAGATATCACTAAAATCGAAACATTTATTTTACATAATCAGATGGCAACAGAGAATAGATTTCTAATAGATTACTCTATAATAAGGGCTTGTTCAACAATAGAAAAGTGTTTTAAAATAACCATATATGAATACTTATCTAAAAGAGTAAAACTTGATACTAGAGCTTACTTATCTAAACAATTGATTGACTCTTCAGCAAATCCTAGAGTTGGTATTATGGAATCTATATTATCTGATATTAATGGGAATAAGTGTAATATTTTTAAAGATAAAATTCAAACTCATATTTCTGATGATAGAAATCATGTTTCTGATAATATAAAATCTGATTTAAACTCTTTGGTAACACTTAGAAATGATGTTGCACACTGTAACTTGACTTCTAGAACACAATCAATAGGAACAATTATAAAGTATTACAAGTCTGGTGTTAAAGTGTTAAGATATTTAGAGGATACATTATATAGGAGATAGCGTATTCTTTGCTTTATTTTTAGGGTATCCTTGTTTAAAATATGATTATTATAGCATTTATAAGTTTTTGCTTTTACCATGTATATAGAAAAGCAGTGTTAAATTTTATAAGCATAAAATACTTGATATTGAAACGGTCTGACTTCACAGTTGGGCCTTTTTCATGCCATGCTTGGAAAGCTAGCTTTGAGACAGAAATCATCATTTTGCTGCCGTGATAATGGTCGCCACAAGTATGCAAAAGGAAATAATTAACGACAATACTTTGTAAGTATTCAAGTTGATCACTGTCAATTCTCGAGTTGATTAGTAAAGGCTAAACCCATTTAGAGGTCTCAAGTTCAATATGGTGTTGTCAATAATAAAAGTAAATAGATTAGAGGCTCCTAATAGTCATTCAATTGTCTATTAGGAACTTTTTTTATTTATGATGAGTAATAACTAATTACATCTGAATTCATTATATCTTCATAAAAAGAGTGGCTTATGGTAAAATATTAGAAAAATATTTAAGTTTTGAGTTTTCATATATTTGTTTTATTGAAACATTGTGAGGGGATAACATGGGTTATATTGATACTTTAACAACAGAAGAAAGAGTTTCTTATTTAATAAAACCTATTTTAAAGGTACTTAATCAGTCGAGTAGTCCATTAACGATAGCAGAAATATGCTCTCAAATGATCAAGATAGATCCATATATTGCTAAATACGCTGAAGCTGTATATACTTCAGGAAAAACAGGAAAACCGTATAAGGATTTTACTACAAGATTTAGTCTTGCAATTAAGGAGTTAGAGTTTTTAAAGATATTAAGTCGTGAGGGTAAAGGCAAAAAGAGCCGTATTTTATTAACACAAAAAGGTCAAGAGTTAGATATATCAACATTAAATGTCGAGAAAGAAATTAGGGTTAAAGCGCAAGATTATTGGAAGGAAAGAAGAAAAAAGGTAACTGAAAAAAAAACAAAGACGACTAATGTGGCAAAAAAGGAAAAAAGGTTGCTATGGAGGGCAACTGCAAACTTTGAAGAATCTGGTTTCTCTTGGTATCAACTTGAAGTTGGTGATGTTGTTACGTATAAGTATAAAACGGAAAAAAACATTACAATTGGACAGTTTGGATTAGGTTATAATAAGGATTCTGGAGATAGCCCTAATCAACCTGCTGGTTCCGTAGTTTGTGTCTTTCAAATTGTTGATTATTTAATTTTACCTGATTCACAGATTAATAAAGCGGTGTTACGTTGTGTACATAAATTTGATAAACCAATAAGTCTTTCTGAGATTAATAGTTGGTTTAATGATGGAAGTTCATTAAATCTTCAAGGTGGACTTGCCACAATTTCAGATACTCAAGCGGATATTATTATTAATAAATTTGAAAGTATTATACCTAAATTATCATCCTTCATAAAAGGTAGTAAAATATTTTTACCAATAGATCAAAGAGAACACCCACTACAGGTAATGTTGTATGGTGCACCTGGTACTGGCAAAAGTTATAGTATAAGCTCTTTAGTAAGACAAAGTTATCCTAGTTTCAATGAATATGATGATAACCCTTATGTTTTCCGTACTACTGTTTATCGTGACTATTCATACTTTGATTTTATCGGTAATATTATGCCTGTAACAATTGAGAAAAGTATATCATATGAATTTATACCAGGAATATTTACCACTGCATTGTATACTGCATTGAGAACTGAAGATAGTAAGTTAGATGTTTATCTTGTTTTAGAGGAAATGTCTCGTGGGGATATCGCTAGTATTTTTGGTGATGTATTCCAACTATTAGATCGTGATGATACCGGTAGAAGTATGTATAGTATTAATAATAGAGTTATTAATGAATATCTTTTAGCTAAGAACGTAGTGGATAATAGTTGTAGAATTGTAATACCACCAAATTTACATATTATCGGTACTGTTAATACGAGTGATCAAAATGTTAATGTTATTGATACTGCGTTTAAACGAAGATTCGATTTTAAATATGTCGGTGTTGAACCAATTAAGACAAATAATAATGACTATGTCAATAACTTTAGTATTGATTTTACCGATACCAATCAATATGAGTGGGCAAAGCTATATCAAGCAATCAATCATGTTATTATAAATGATTTAGGGTTAGCAGAAGACAAACAGTTAGGTCCTTTCTTCTTAAAGGATAAAGGTAATAATGAGTTAAATAGAGATCAAGTTGCTAATAAATTATTACATTACTTGTGGCAGGATGTAGAGCGTGTTTCATATAATAGTGGAAGTCTTTTTGCGGATAGTATTACATCTTTTAGTCAATTATATTATGCATTTGAGAAGAGAGAAAATATTTTAAGTAAATCTGTAATCGAGCAATACGGGAAGTTATGACATGGTAAATGATGTATTGGACTATCACTTTGAAATTATTAATGATGGTGATAATTTAACAGAGTCTTTTTGTGATAATTGGGATATTTATTCATATTGTGATCGATATAATGAGAAGTTAACTTGCTCGTTTGTAGGGATGGTAGTGAAAGAAGATAATATTCTACTTTCCTTTCCCAAACACTATAATGTTGGTAAAGTCAGTTCACAAGATGAGAAGCTACGGATATTACAATCGATGAAAGACATACTACATATTATAGAGCAAGATAGACAATTATATGGTGTGGAGCCTGGACAATTAACTGATACAATTCCTATAGATGCATATCATTTTGTTCTTAAATATTATTTAGAACTTGGATTATATCATCGTCAAATAAGGGATACTTCTAAAGGGTATAAAGGGCAAATCAATTGGCATCATACAATAAATTCAATTCGTCCATTATTAAGTGAGGGAAATTTTATATACTCTCCATTTATAGTTAACTGTGAATATGATGAGTCAATTTTTATTACTGAATGTATGGATTATGTGTTATATGATTTTTATAACTCCTTTCAATCTTTGTTAGATGATATTCACCCTTATAAGCGCCAATTTTATAATCTTATATATGATGAGTACAATTTTTGTATTACTAAATTACAAACATTAGTTGAACGTTTTTTTAAGGATCATGAACGATTGTTATTGAATTCGTTGATAAGATACTTTCAATGGAAAAGTAATCGTAGTAAATCATCTAAATTTTTAACTCTATATTTTGAATGGTTTTGGGAGCGTATGGTAAACTCGTATTTATCTAGTCATATACGAATCTTAGGTGATGACTATGAAATCACAACTGAGCCACAATTAAGTAAGTTAAATATAATAAAACCGAACAATATGGATATAGAGCAACGTAAAAAAGGTGACCGTGGTCGATTTTCGATACAGTTTGATCATTACTTAAAAATTGTAACTGGTAGAAGGCAACCATTAATCTTATTATTTGATTCTAAGTATTTTTCTAATGATGTGAATATATTTAATTATAAGCAAGCGTTTTATTATTATTATTTGCGAGGCAAATATAAAAATGCCATTATTAAAAATGCTTTAGTTATACCTACATCGGGTGAAAGAAAAACTATTGTACATGTTGATAGACAACACATTGATGGTCTATATATTCGTGAAGAATATATAAATCTTAAAGCTATAATTACTGATTATAAGAAATCATTATCAAGTTAATTGTTCTTGAAAATATTGAAGCTATAAATTACGTTAAATAAGCTCTTGTATTTATTAGTCAAATTTAGATGTGAAAAGTTAAAACAGGGAAAGCAATCTTTCGATTTCTTTCCCTATTTAGATATGATATAATTTATATCAAAGTGAGGCATAAATGGTTTGGTCGCCAGACTTCGCTTCTAGAATTTAATGTTGAAGAAACGGTCTGACTTCACAGTTGGGCCTTTTTTCATAGCCTAATACCATGAAAAGCTAGCTTTAGCTAGATGTCAATTCATTTAGCTGCCATAATAATGGTCGCTACAAGTATGCCAAAGGAAATCATTAAGGATAACACTTTGAATATACTCATATTGATCACCGCCAATCTTTAGAAGATTAGCAAAGGTTGGACCCATTTAGAGGCCTCAAGTTCAATATAGCGGTGTTGATAATTAAAGTAAATAGATAAGAGGTTCCTAATAGTCACTTAGGTGACCAATAGGAACCTCTTTCGTTTTGTAATCGTTTTCATAAAATATGTTAAAATACAGTTAATACTACTGTTCAATAGGGGGGACGTATTTATGAAACATTGTATTACATTACTAAGTCTCGGTCTATGTTTAGCTGTACCGATGTCTTCAGAAGCTATGGATATAAAGCCTCTTTTGCGTGTTGAGAATGTACATAATGGTCAATTTAATGAGGCGCTAGAATCTTTCACAGAAACAAAGTTTTATGGCCCTTATCAATTTCGAGTATTAAAGGATGCTGTTGAAACGCAGGGCGAAACAAAGGACATTGATGGTAGGGTGTTTAGAACCTCTGATGGGGTATTTATGCATGTAAAGGCTAGATCCGTTGATAATAGTAGTGCATCCTTAGATAAAGAGGTTAAGAAGATTATTAAAGATAGAACGATTCCAGAACCTACAGTTAAGATGGTATTGCCTGTTAAGTATGATGTAATAGAGGTCAACAATGATGGTGTGCGTAGTTTACTTATGGAATTTATGTATGGGTGGCCATTGGAGTATCGAACGGATATGGTATTAGTTACAGATTATGAAGATACTCGATACTACTATAATTTACAGTTTTATCGACATAAGTTACCTGAAGGTATTCGTATTGAACAGTTGCGCCAAATGATTATGGATGCGCAGTTCAGTTATAAATAAGCTATAATCCTTCAGAGCCCAATATTTGTTCAGTCTATTATATTCAGTGGGCCTACAATATTTAGCTAAATAGGTATAGTAAAAGCAAATAGTAAAGAGGTTCCCAAT
>ERZ773070.1413-NODE-1413-length-14837-cov-3.343729_pt1 | contig 14837 bp, 30 predicted proteins | sample MGYA00580618_ERZ773070 | MGnify/ENA primary metagenome ERZ773070 (study PRJEB29015, sample SAMEA2738023) | human oral metagenome | biome: human oral; feature: human-associated habitat; material: dental | place: China | collected 2019 ... | reverse complement strand
TCCCACCGTTCAACCATTGGCGGATTCTTGCCGTGCTGGATAACTCTAGCGATTCCGCCATCGGGGTTTGCCAATGCTCACCCCACAGCACGTTGCCGATTTCGGCGAGACTGTCAGCCGTCAGGTTGCCTTTGTTTTGGAGCAAGTTTGCATAATGGTAAAACCCTGTCCAAAAACTCCCTCGCGTGCCTTCCGGCACCGGTCCTTGATCGCCCATTTCGGCGGGCAATTTCGCCATGATGCGCGCGATTTCGTCCTGGTCAGCATTGCGCCACTCGTTGGTGTTGTGCGCCATACCGATACCCTTGGTTGGATACGACAGCATATAGCTCAAAATATTCGGCGGCACCTCGCCGTCTTGCCAAACGCTCCTGGCCAGTTGGCCAAGAGCGTACATTTCTTTCTCGGTAACTTGTGTCATTGCATCTTACCTTTTGCTTGCTTAATAATCCATGCAGCGTCAAAGTCTTCGCCGCGGTTATCAATCCACCACTTTGCGCTGCTATGCGAGCACAGATCATCCAGTACAGATTCGACAGCTGCAATTTGTTTAAGATTGATTTCAGAGGTGTTGGTATTTGCTGCAATTTTGGCACGCATTTCGTTGATGGCGAATGCAGCCTTCGCGCGAATATCGGTCGCCCAAGCGATTTGCTTTTCGCTTCCGGTCAGTTCTGGGAGATTCGCATCTTCGCTAGCTTTTGCGGCTTTTTCTGCTTCGGCTTGTTTGTAGCAGTCATAGCAGAGGCGAGATTCAAACCATGCAGCTTTCTTTTCGCGTTCGCCGTGGACATTGGTGCCGTAGATTTGGTGTTCTACTGTGTGGCCGCACGAGTGGGTGATTTTGTATATGGACATTGTCGTCTCCTAGTTAGACTTACTGGACGCCGCCCCTATGGGCTTGCGTATGGGTTGAGGGTATCGGGTTGTGTTCCGATGGGTGGATATTACCGCCTAGACGGTAACGGATCAAGAACTATTTTTCAGATTCTGTAAATTATTTAACATCTCGCTGATTATGCTTAATTTTTCTGCATCTGTCCGCCCGCCAGTTGCGGCCATGTGCGCGAGGAAGGCGTCCATGATTTCCGTTGGTGCCTGCAACATCTTGCGTTTGATACGCCCTTCGGCGATGGCACGGGCGAGTGATTCCCGTGCCGATTGCCGCCGCAGCTTGCGGCTATGTTCGGTTTTTGCGTTTGCCATAACAAACCTTACTGAATTGAAGAAGGTTTATCATCGTTTATAACCAGTTTGGAATCAGACGTGGCAACCTCCATCAGAGCGTAACCAAGAGTACTAAGCGCTTCATTATTACTGAAACCTTCTCTTATTTTTCTATTTCTTTCATCAAACTTTTCTACATGCCACCAATCATTACCATCAATGGGAGCAAGATTTTGAAGCAAGAAAAATTCCCTGATAACTCTTGCTTGTGTCGCGTTGAAATATGAATAAAACGGCGTGCCGTCTTCAGAAAGTGTCGTAATCCTGATATTTTTAAAGTCAAATATCTCATTAGACCTAATACCATCCAATGTCTTTTTATCAATATCAAAATAAGTGCCTCGACGTTTTATTGTCAAGGCAGGGAATCTGTATGTATTCATGTTTTCACCAAATGTAAGAAATTTGACGACATTCTACCGCACAATCGCCCCGTCCAAAAATGCCCGCCCGACCAGGAAACGGCTGAAAAATGTGGCCGGGCTACACTTGCACCGCCGCGCCGCTGTCTGCTTATTGAAGACGCCGTAATGATAACGCACCATGACGGCCTGATACGCATCGGGATACCGCGCCTTGAGCGCAGAGAGTGCGCAATTGACAGCCTCGGCCTCGCTATCCGACAGCGGCGCGACGTCATCAGCATCAGGTTCGGATTGCGCCAGCCTGCCTAAATTGCAGCGCGCCCCTTGTGGCGTGCCGTTGCGCAGCAAATTCCAGCGGCGCCAACGCATCATGTGATACTCGATACTCATTGCCAGCTCTCAAACTCAATCCGCCCGGTAACACCCTGCTTGCGCAACGCCTGCATCCGCACCAACTCGCGACGGTAGTGGGCGGCGATTTCCGCCTCCTCCGCTTTCGGTACTTTTACCCGCCGCGCCATCTTCTCGCGCAGGATTCCGATCACCCCATCGCCGAGTTTGCCGCGCAGCCACGCCCCGGAATCGACCGGATTACCGCCGTACCAGGCATGGCAGGCGTAACACAACGCCATCGCGTTACCGCCACACCAGCGGATGCAGCGGTTGCTGCGGCTGAAATGATGCGAACAATGCAGCCCCATACTGCTGCGGTCGTACACCTTGCCGCAGCGCTCGCAGACGTAGTTGCTGCGCTCGCGCACGCACTTGGAAAACGCCTCATCGGCAGGCGTGCGTTTGATGCTAATGCTCATTACCGATACTCCCGCAAAATAACCTCAATTGCCTCAATCACAAAAACCTCATCTATTGGCTTTTTTGCATGGGCGCCGCCTATCAACCGGTCGCACAAATTCACGCGATGAATATGCAAAATCTCCATCGCCTCCCGCTCTGAAAATCCGACTGGCCGAAGGGATTTATCCTTGCGCCATTGCTGCATTTTTCTGTACATCGCCTGCAACTCGCCGGGCGATAACCCCTTACTCATCGCGCCCTCCAAACCAAATCCTCATAACCGCAGACATACGGGTCAGGGATAAACACCTGCAACGATTCCGCCGCCCAGCGCCGGATGTTTTCGACATAATCGTTAAATTCCTGGCGATTCAATTTCGCGGTGGATTTCGTGATCCGCATCCCGCCACCAATCCCCAAATCTACCGGCGGCAGGAATTGCGCCTTGCAAAACTCATGCACGATTTCCGTCACCGCAATACCGCGCCCGTGCAATAACCGCTCCGTCTCCTCATTGACGAAATAGCCGGGGTCGTTGTCCACCAAATGCTTGTACACCACGCCCCAGAGATAGCGGTTTTGCCGCTTCGTGCGCTGTTTCTCCTCCGGCTCAATGCGCACCACCAGGATTGCATCGCCATCAATAGCCGCCGCCTGCACGGCGCGCATCGCGTTACCGCGCACCTGCTCATTCACCAACCGAAACTGCTGTCCGTTCATTTCTCCCTCCGCAAAAGCCGCTCGATAAATCGGAAAATCTCGTCAATCTGCGCCGCCGGCTGCTTGCTCTTGCGCAGCATCATCAGCACCTGCCGATCGCGCTTGCGCTCGCATCGCATCTCCAGCGCTCGGCACATTTGCGGGACGATGGCCGGATTGAGCCAGCGGGCGAGGCAGATGTTGAGCACCTGGTCGATGTACCAGGCGTCGTATCCGTCGCTGACTGGCTTAACCATGCCGCCCCCGCTCCGCAACATCGCGCCGGTCATATCGCCACCTCCATCACCTGCCGCATACGCTCGCCAATCCAACGCATGACCGGCACTGCCATACTATTTCCTATCGCTTTGTAGCGTTGCCCGTCCGGGCAATCGTCGGCAGGTTTGCCGCGCCACGGGATGCGGGTGTGGTCGTCCGGCATCCCTTGCAGGCGCTCACATTCGCGCGGGGTCAAACGGCGCGGGGTGTGCCCGCAAGACAGCACGTTATCCATGCCGTTGTGCTGGCAGCCGAGGGCAAAGGCGGTATCACTAACGCATGGGTCTTGACGGCCATTAACAACGATTGGCGCTTCATGGTTACACGTCAGCGTTGGCGCGCTGTCAATACGGATTTCAGCACCCCCTTGTCCATGGGCCATGCACAGCGTCATTCCGCCGCTTTGTGTTCCAGCGCTGCCTGCATTAAGGGTGGCAACGTCTTCCCCCGCGTTTCTGCCCGGCGCAGAATCCCCTTGCACGCCTGCGCGCTCAAAAAGTATTTCTGCGGCGTCGATGCTTCCAGCACCTGCGACAACGAAGACGCGACGGCGTCGCTGGGGCACGCCGAAATATTGCGCGTCGAGGATGCGCCAGGCGACAAGGCGCCGGTCAGACACAACACCTGCGTCCGTCCACCTGCCCCCTGCCGGTTGTAATGCCCCGTCAGCCCCACAAAGCGCGCCAAGAAGGCATCCGAAGGCGTTATCGTGGGTATTGAGGACGCCGGGGACGTTTTCCCACACGGCGACGGCGGGGGACTTGCCGCCCCGGCGGCGAACAGCATCAATTGCATCAAAAATCCTTACAAATTCCAGGGTGAGATTGCCGCGCGCATCGCTCAGGCTGCCGCGCAAACCGGCAACAGAAAACGCTTGGCACGGTGTACCGCCGACCAGCACATCCGGTGCCTCAATGTCGCCCGCCAATATCCCGCCGGTGATGCGGGTCATGTCGCCGTGATTGACGACGTGCGGCCAACGATGCGCCAGCACCGCTGCCGGGAACGGCTCAATTTCTGCGAACCATGCGGGCTGCCAGCCAAGCGGTTCCCATGCGAGGGATGCCGCCTCAACGCCGCTGCATACGCTGCCGTAGCGGATGGTCATGCTGCACCTCCAAAATCATCGTTGCTTCCGCGCAGGTCGCCCAATACACCGCGCAATTCCTGCGGCAGGGCCGATAACGGCTGCACGGTGAGACGCGGCTTGTCGCTGCCACCACGCATCACCGCAAGGCACCTCTGCGCATCCCCCAAGAGCTGCGGCTCGGCGACAGCATGACCGGCGGCGGTGTTCTCGGTTTCCGCCATACCGGCCAGCTTGCGCGGGTAGTCGCCCAAATCGCGTCCCGTATAGGCGCGGTAAAAGCGCAGAAAATCGCGCTCGCGGAAAGGCAGCTCGTCGTAGGTGATCGTGCTCAGTTGCACCCAGCCGCCCATGTCGGCAACCACCGCGTGGATTACCGCGTCGTCGAACACCACGCTCGGCATGTGGCCGACGCGTTCGATGGCGTGGCGCACCTTCGCCCAAGCGGCGGAAGCGCGGGTTTCGCTACTGCCCGCCAGCGCGCGAATCACATCCGCTGCTTTCGGGAAAAACTGCCCGCTGTCGGGGTTGTTGATATGCGCCGTCAAACCCTGCTGCACATCGGCCAGCGGGTATTCCAGCAGCGCGCCGAAGTAAAACCCCACCGCCATGTCGCTCAGTTTCGGCTTGCCGTAGTACTCGCACAGCGCAGCCATCACTGCTGAGAATTGGCCAAAGTCCTGCTCAGTCATCACGCTTCTCCTGTTTGGCGGCAAACATCGCCGCAATCTGCGGCCGCATCCGCTCCGCCTGTTCCTGCGCGTACTGCTCCGCGCTGCCTTGGTGTTCGAAGGTGTTGCCGCGCTGCGGAGTGCGCTGCCTGAAACAATCCCAATTCGCCTCGATACTGCCCCATCCCTTCTCGGCACACATCCGCGCCGCGTCGTGTGCAGTCAGGCCAACCTTGCCGATTTCGCGGAAGAAGGCTGCCAACGCCACCTCGTCAATTGGCGACGAAAGCCGCTTGCGCTTCCGTGCCTGCATCCATGCGTCGAAGTGTTTGCGCTCAACGCCCATGTCAGACAACACCGCCCAAGCGTCGAACTTCTCCGGCTTGGCAGGGGGTGGGGGCGACGGTTCGCGAGGGGCAGGGTCGCGCGTGGGCGCGCCACCAGATTCATTGACCGATTCAAAACTGATAGATTCATTGACTGTTTCTATGGGTGCAGCATTTGCACCACCTAGTGCAAAATTTTCACCACTCGGTGGTGCAGCATTTGCACCGCGTGGTGAATTATTTGCACCCTGGGGTGCAGCATTTGCACCACTCTCAATAGTCAAAACAAACACGTTTGAGCGGCTTAATCCTTCCTTGGATTTGCGATAATTGCGTCGCAGAAAACCGTTCTCTTCCAGCCATTCAATGTGCGAAATCACCGTGCGGCGGCTCATCTCGCAGGCCTCTGCTATGGATTGGTAGGACGGCCAGCATTCGCCGTCATCGTTGGCTTGGTCGGCCAGCTTGACCAGCACCAGCTTGCGCAGCGGGCTGCCGACCTTGGCTTTCAGTGCCTGCACCATCAACATCATGCTCACAACAAACCTCCCAGGCGGTGCGCCTTAACCGTTGCCTTCGTGCCGTAGCGGGTCGGCACGCTCTTGTCATAACTGATGATGCTGTGCGACTTTCTCAGGTCGCTCAGGCGGCTGCGGAAGGTAGAGCCGAGGCCGTATTCCACCGCATCAAGATAAGTAACCTCCTGCGCCTCTTGCAGCATCCGCAGCAAAATCTCTTCATGCGACGGGTATTTGCCCGTCGCCTTGTGTTTGGCGCGTATCCAGGCAGTTACGCGCGCGTGTTCGCTTTGGGTCATGCTTCCCCCCTAAAATCGTCCGGCAGGGCAATCCAGTGGCTGTAGCCCAAATCGTCAAAGACAGCGCGCACATCGTCATCAGTTTGCGAAGGTGCCCACGGTTCTCCTGATGCGTCATAGATGTCGCCGTTTTGACGTAGGGAGAACAACTGCGCCCCGTCAATTCTTTGGCTCCCCAAAGCCACAAACCTGCTGCCGCGCGGCGGAACCGCATCTGCAAAACTGCGCAGGTGCTTGAATTTCTCTTGTTCGTCATTCATAATTAAACCTCCTTACATGTACTTGCCGCCCAGTTTCCAGGCGGCATTTTTTTGCCCAAAATTCGCCCACGGTCAGGCCTCCGCTTCTGCGGGTTCGGGGACAATGGGCTTGCGTGAGCGATAGGCGTCATAAACGCGGGGCTCATACACCAGCGCACCATCAGAAGCGACCGCCAAACGTGCGGCATTCTTCTCTGGCACCAGTTCGCCCCACCCGCTAATAGATGCCGGGCTAATCCCCAACACCTCTGCGATTTTGGTTCGCGTGCCGAAGTGTTTGATTGCATCAGCTTTTTTCATGGTTTACCTGCTTTTCCACCTTTAGGATTTCCTAAAGTATAAAGTTTAGGATAACTTTGTGCAAGCCGATTTAAGATTTCTTAAACAGGAGCACACACCATGAACACAACCGGAGCCAGAATCCGCCAAGCACGCGAAAAAATCGGATTAAGCCAAGTTGCTTTGGCAAAAGCCGTAGGCGTCAGCAACGTCACCATCTCCAACTGGGAGAGCGACAACCACGCCTTAAAGGCTGATAACGCCGCGAAACTCGCCAGCGTCTTGCGGGTATCCGTTAATCACCTGCTATATGGCGAGAAAGATGAAGTAGAACTTGGAGATGGGTTTGACGTTTGGGATGACGATACGCCGCTAGATGATGACGAAATCGAAGCGGAATTTTTCAAGGATATAGGGCTTGCCGCAGGGGTAGGCGAAATAGCCCCCACTTATGAATACACCAGAAGAAAAATACGTTTTTCCAAACGTTCCCTAAAAAATTTTGGCGTAACCCCGGAAATGGTTGTAACTGCCACTGTCCAGGGTACCAGCATGGAACCAACCATTGCGGATGGCGCAACTATTGGTATCGATAGAGGAGATACAACAATCAAAAGCGGAAAAATATATGCCTTCCGCCAAAACGATATGTTGCGCGTAAAATTGCTTTACCGCACGCCGCAGGGAGGATTAAGAATAGTGAGCTATAACAAGGAAGAATATCCAGAAGAAATCGTGCCACCAGAAGCCATGACCGATATTCATATTATCGGCAAAGTTTTCTGGTATGCAGTAATGTTAAGATAAGGAGAAAAATATGAAAACAATATTGGCTTTGGTGCTTGCTACAACTATCCCCTCTGTTTACGCGGTACGGTGTAGCGACTTCAGTAACCAAGAGGAAGCGCAACGCTACCACGACGAAAACGGCGGCAATACCGGTTTAGACCGCGATAAGGACGGCGAGGCGTGTGAGTGCCTCGAAGGTGGAAGTGCGTATGGCAGCCCAAAGTGTAACTATTAGAATGTAAAGGGAATAAACTCATTAACCTGTATTTATAATGCAGTAAAATTCAAGACTTCCTTAATCAACAAAACAGGAGAAAACGATGAAAACCAACAAAGCACTACTGATCGCGCTTCCTCTGGCGCTCGCCGCTTGCGGTGGTGGTGGCGGTGGAGATAACCCGACCGTGGATAACACCGAACCACAGCAATTAGGGAAAACAGCAAACTACGTCGGTGCGCTGTTTACTACACCTGCTAACAAAGTTCGTGATCCTGAGGTAAGGGGAACTAGTGATACCAGTAATATGAAGCTGCATGTAACCAACAGCGGTGAATCCTATACTCTGCCCCCTACAACCGCAGGCGCCACCAAGCAACGTAACATTCTGATTTATGGCTCTGCTACCGGGAAAGGCGGCAGTTTTATCGCACCAGATAAGCGTTCCTACCAATCATTACAGGTAAGCGACAACAGTTACTCATACGTACAATTTGGTTTTGCCAACGGCTCGGATAACAACCTCGGTGGGTTCTATCGTGGGCAGCCTGTTGGTGCTATGCCGACCAATGGCACAGCCACCTACCGCGGCGATGCCATCGTTGCCACCTTCAAAGGTGAGCAATTTGACAAAACCGAGCTGGGCACCGTGCGTGCTGACGCCGATTTTGCCGAAAAGAAATTACAATTTAGCCTAAACAGCCCCAACCACAACGGCAGCGTCGAAGCTGCAATCGAAGACAACAGGTTTGTTGGCGTAAACAGCAAAGGCAGTATTGGCGGGGTTTTCTATGGCCCGAACGCCGAGGAAATCGCCGGCTCATATTCCGCCACGGGCGCTTTCGCCGTGTTTGGCGCGAAACGCTAACCGCCCCTTCCCCTACACGTAACCCCGCCTCGCGCGGGGTTTTTCTTTGCCTAACGACTTGCCGCCGCCCGTGAGGCGGCTTTTTGTTGTCTGTGCGCGCCAAGCTATACCGCTTTTAACAGAGATTAAAGATTTTTCTATTTCATAAACATGCACTTGTTAAAATACTTTAAGTTTTCCTAAAATCCCTCTTGCCTTCACCTTTAGGTTTTCCTAAAATACCCCCATCGAAACGAACACGATGGAGCAAAGATGACAAACCTGAACCTCAAGACCCTTGCCGCCGGGCTGGACGACACCTTCGGCTGGTGGGGAAATGAAAAGGAAATCACCGTCCACCGCCTGTATAACCAGCGCCTGCTGCGTCATGCGACCTACGAAGAACCGGCGGAATACAGCGAAGTCGAAAGCCCGTACACCATCGTCAAGGCAGAGGGCTACACCGTCATCATCTGCGACGAAGGCGGGCGTGAATTGGAGCGGATGGACTTCGCAGACTGCATTGAAAATAGCAATGACTACGGCGAACTTGCCGATGACCTCGCTTACGTCATCAACCAGCACAACCCCTGGCGCGACATCGCGACAGAGTACGACGAAGCCTACAGCGAATGGCTGATCGCCCGCGCTGAGGACATGGAGGCAGCATGAAAACGACGATTCTCAAGACTTCAAACGGGTATGCGCTTACGGGCGCATACACCGACGCCCTCGGGCGCGGCCGCAAAGTTGAATTTTATTTCGACGAGAAAGGAATCCGCATCGGCGGTTTCACTATCAGCGGCGTACCGTTACCTGCGACCGCATGGCGCGACATGGGCAAGATGATGGGATTGCCCATCAAGGCACGCAAGATGCGCCGCTGGTTGAAAAACCGCGACACCTTGCTTGAGGCAGGCGAAATAGAGGTGTCCGCATGAACGCTTTGCTCGAAGACATCCTCGCGGGCGCGCTGCTGATAACCGTCGCCATCGTACCGGGCGGCGAAGACAACCCGCCCACCGTCATCAAAACCGCGGCACACCGCGAATGGGTGCGCGAACAATGCGCCCGCCCTGACCTGAGCGAAGACCAAATCCAGTCCTGCAAAAACTTTGGAGAAGACAGATGAACATCATGACAACCCCATTGGCGAAAGAAGCGCGCCGTGTTGCAATCCCGCTGGGTAAAACTTTCGATTACCTGAACATCAGCTACAGCCAAACAGAGGCTTACATCTACGCCAGCCACAACAGCGGAACCATAAACATCGAAATCTACCAGCGGGATAACGGCGTGTTGCATTGCTACGCAAGAACCTACATCAAAAAAGGCGACAACCCGGTACTTCAGGACAGGCTGCTTGAAGGAGGAAGCATAGGAGAGCTGGGCATCGCCGTCCGGCAATTCCTGGACGGAGGGAAGGCCGCATGAACTACGACACTCAAACGTTGCAGGACGCCATCGACATGGAAGACGACCCACAAGCGCGCGCTGCTTTGCGCCTTGCCCTGAAACAAATCGAAACTGAAGAGGAATAAGCCATGACATTACCCGTATCCCCGGAACTCATCCGCGACGTCGCCAACATCGCGGGCATGAGTGACGCCAACGAATGCGCCGAAGTATTGGCAAACAGCATCATCCCGAACAACGCGCGCCCGGCGGAAATCATCACCTTTCTCGCCATCGCCAAACAATACCGCCTCAACCCCATCACCAAAGAAATCTACGCCTTTGCCAACCGTGGCGGGGTGCAGCCCATCGTGTCCATTGACGGCTGGCTGAAAATCATCAACAGCCACCCGCAATTCAACGGCATGGAGTTTAGCGACCATCTTGCCGCCGACGGCAGCCTGCAATCCGTAACCTGCCGCATCTTTCGCAAAGACCGCGACCATCCAGTTGAGGTGACGGAATACATGAACGAGTGCCGCCGTGGCACCGAACCGTGGAAACAGTGGCCGTCGCGGATGCTGCGCCACAAGGCCACCATTCAGGCCGCGCGCTACGCCTTCGGCTTTTCCGGCATCGTTGACCCGGACGAAGCCGAGCGCACCGCCGATGCGCCACGCCCGGCCGTTGCTGAAGTGCTGGCCAGCGACGAACAAATCGCCGAACTGCGCGACCTGCTGTCACGCACCGGGAAAGAAGAAGGGAAGATGCTGGCCTTTGTTGGCGCCGCCCACAATGTGCCGGACGTGTACTCCCTCAGCGCGGCGGCTGCCGACAAAGCCATTGACCAACTGACACGGAAAAAAGCGCGGCTAGAAGCAGAAGCGTACGCCGCAGAAAACCCACCGCCGCCTGCACCACCTGCCGATGACGACGAGATTCCGGTGTAACCCATGAACGGATTGATACTGCTCAACTGCGAACAAGGTAGCGAGGCGTGGCACCAAGCCCGCCTCGGCATCCCAACGGCCAGCCAATTTGACCGCATCATCACCGCGAGCGGCACGGCGAGCAAACAGGCGACCGGATACCTCGCGGAACTCTTGGCCGAACACATAACCGGCCAAGCCGAAGACGGATACCAAAGCGCAGACATGCAGCGCGGCGTAGAACTCGAACCTGCCGCCCGCGCCTGCTATGAACTCGAAAGCGGAAACGACGTCGTGCAAGTCGGTGGCGTGTACCTCGACGAAAGCAGAACCGTCATGGCCTCACCGGATGGATTGATCGCAGGCATGACGCGCGGCCTGGAAATCAAAAGCCCGAAGTTGTCCACCCATATCCGCTACATCTTGGAGGACGGCCTGCCGACGCAGTATGTCCTGCAAGTCCAGGGCGGCATGTGGGTGACGGGCTACGACGAATGGGATTTTGTCAGCTACTGCCCCGAATACGACGCGCAGCCGATATACATCAAAACCATCAAGCGCAACACCGCCCTGATTGCGCAAATGGACAAACACATCCGTGCCTTTTCGGCGCGATTGGAAAACCTGAAAGGAGCAAAACAATGGCAGGCGTAAACAAGACAATCATCATTGGTCGCCTCGGCAACGACCCGGAAATGCGTTACATGCCCAGCGGCGAAGCCGTAGCGAACCTATCCATCGCCACCTCGGAAAACTGGACGGATAAAACCACCGGCGAAAAACGCGAAAAAACCGAATGGCACCGAGTCGTGGCCTTCCGCAAGCTGGCGGAAATCATCGGCCAGTACTGCAAGAAAGGCGACCAGATCTACATCGAAGGCAAGCTGCAAACCCGTAAATGGTCGGACAAGAACGGCCAAGACCACTACACCACTGAAATCATCGCCGACCAGATACAGATGCTTGGCGGAAAACAGGACGCCGCCAAGCCGCAAAACCAGCCCGGCAGCTCCGGCAACTGTGGCAGGCAGCCCGACGCCCCGCCGGCCTTTGACGATGACCTACCCTTTTAACCCCAACCAAGGACAACACCATGAAAAACTACACCGACGTCATCAACGACATCAATGCCGGCACCACTGCCGACGCCCTTAGTCTGATCCTGCGCGAGGCAGCCAGCCGTGTACTGGAAAACGCCAAGCCGGGCGAAGTCACCCTGACGCTGAAACTGAAACCGCTCAAAGGCGCACAGAACCAGCTCAGTGTCGAAAGCATCACGAAGTACAAGATGCCAACCCTGAAAGGCGACAAAGCTGAAACCAGCGCCGACGAGACGCTGATGTATGTCAGCGCCAAAGGCGACCTGACCATCATCCCTGACACCGCCGTGGAATTACCCGGCATGGCCGTTAACCAATAATGGAGACCAACACATGAACAACCAGGACATCAACACCCTCATCAACCGCAGCGAAGTCATCACCGACCACCTGAACAAAATCGTGCATGACGGCGCACACGTCATCGCCCTGCCGGACGGATTCAGTCTTGCAAGCCTCGAACAATATGAAGCACAGCGCTACTACCCGCGCGGCCATTACGGCACCCGCGACTACCGCGACCTGCTGGCATACGCCGCAGCGCGCGAAGCGGACTTCACCGGTGCCGCTATGTACATCGACCCGGAAGACATGGTTGCCCGCATCATCTTCGATTACGACGGCGGGTTGGGTCACGGTAAGAACACCGCACGCTACATCGCAGAGACGACGCCGCTGTATTACGCGCTGCGACTCATCTGCGGCAAGGACGCTACCAGCCAAAAAGAACTGGTCCAACTGCTCGAAGACTGGGCGGGTGACATCACCGCCCACGACAAAGACGGCGCAGAAATCCCGCTGAACACCGCCGTCAGCCTGCTATCCAGCCTCACCGTGGAGAAAGCCAAACGCATCAAACAAACCCAGGGCGATTGGGAACACGAACGCACCGTGGCCGAACAGGCTGCGCTGAAAGCCGAAGGGCAAATGGTGACGGAACTGCGCATCACCGATGAACTCTACACCGGCACCGCAGAAAAAATCACCGTGCATGCCCGCCTCTCATTGGCAGTCGCCGACGACAAATTCTTCCTGAAACTGCGCCTCATCGGCGAAGAAAAGAACAACCGGGCGAAAGCGCAAGAGATGCGCACGATGGCAGAAAAAGCGTTGCAAATGCCCGTCTATAACGGCTACTACAACAGAAAATAAACCGGGAGCGCGGTGGGGCAACCCGCCGCAAAGAAAATGGCAGAAAAAACCGAATGGGAAAAGGCCTACGACCGCATCAAGGCCAACGCGCAGAAAGTGGACATCATCGCCGAGCGCGAAGCCTTTGAGGCATGGCAAAAATAATGCGGACTGCTACCCATAGACCCGCGCCACTACGACCCTGAGACCGGATACCGGGACACCATCACCGGGCGCAATCTCGACCGCTGGGATGCGTGGCTGGCGCGGGCCGTAGCAGATAGGGACGGCGGCAAGGAAAACCGACGGGGAATAACTCACACCTTAAGTTGAAAGACGGACAAGCGGCGAGTGTCCGAAAAAACCGCCGCAGCATCGGGCGCGGGTTTTGCTCCTACGTGGCTCACCTCCCTGCGCTGACGGTGCCGACTAGCCGCCGTAAGCGGCTCCCTGAATTACCGGAGCGACAAATGTTTAATTTCAGAGACAACCTTGGAAAAGAGTACCAATCAAAAATAACAGGCGAAACATTCCCGCCCTGGACGTCAGGATGGCAGATTGTCTGTAGCACCATAGATTATTATTGTGAAGATATAGATGATGAAGTTATAAGAGAAAATGACGGTTGGATTGTAGTGTTTTCAGAAATGCTTTCCTGTTATGACGCAGGGAAAAAATTCAAGAAAAGTGACCGGGAACACCTTGCCAATATATGCCGAGGGCATGGAGCAAGTACGGCCTTTGTTCACCTTGTAGAAAAAGGCGCACCATTCCCGGATAACTGGCGTGATTTGATACTACAGGACGACAATCCAAACCCGTTGGGATTATTACCACCGCCCCAATCAGAAAACCAAGCCTACCCGCCACAAATCGGCGGCGACCATTACGACAAATACCAAATCCAGCCGATTGCCGCATTGCAGGACTGGCTAAGCGAAGAAGAATTCCGAGGCTATTTGAGGGGCAACGCTATCAAATACCAAGTCCGATACAGAGACAAAGGCGGCGCGGAAGATCTACGCAAAGCGCAATGGTATCTCGCGGAATTGCTAAAACTGGGAAGCGGTAGCGATGAAAAGAAAAACGCCACGTACAACAACAAACAACGCAGATACACACTAGAAAATGCAATTAACGATGAAATGAGAGAGGAGCGTGAGAATGGCTACACAAGAAAATGAAGGCGGTTTCGAGTTTCTGATAAAGACCATTCGCCTATTAGAAGGAGCAGAAATATTCCTTGGCGCCGTTTTTGCGACCGCATTTTGGATGGCTGTATGGATGATTTGCGCAATTATTTCTTATGACTCAAGCAAGGGAGAAATAGGGGGTTGCCCAACTGCACAATTTGAAAGGAACACATATATTAGAGCTGTGCCTGAATGCGCAAAAGTCATGAACATGTTAGTAAACAAGGAGCAGCAATGAACCCCGGAAGCGATGCCGCAATCAAACAAGGCTGCACCTGCCCCGTGCTGGATAACGCCCACGGCAGGGGAATCATGGGCGACGGCGAGAACCACGGCTACTGGATAAGCAGCGGTTGCCCCTTGCACGGGCAGAAAGGAGAAAAACCATGAGACAGCACAAAATCATCCGCCGCATCATCCATTACCCCGTT
>ERZ773070.1411-NODE-1411-length-14841-cov-8.748073_pt1 | contig 14841 bp, 7 predicted proteins | sample MGYA00580618_ERZ773070 | MGnify/ENA primary metagenome ERZ773070 (study PRJEB29015, sample SAMEA2738023) | human oral metagenome | biome: human oral; feature: human-associated habitat; material: dental | place: China | collected 2019 ... | reverse complement strand
CGGGGACGACAAACGTGCCGATGAACTCCGCCGGCGCCGTGAAGGACACGGTCTTGCACCCGATCCCCACGACGATCCTCTGCGGCGTCGTCATGCCGTTCTGCGCGGCGACCACCACGGGCCCGCCTCAGGCCGGGACGGCGCGGGCGGACAGCACGCCGTCGATGGCGCACAGCCGACCCAGGATCTCGGCGTCGAGCCCGCCGGCGACGTCGACGAGCGTGACGGCCAGCTCCCTGCGGGAGCGGTTGAGCAGGTTCTCAATGTTCCGCCCCGACTGGGCCACGATCGTGGAGACCTGGCCGACCATGTTCGGCACATTGCGGTTGACGATGATCAGGCGGTGCGTGCCCGGCTCGCGGACCATGACCGCCTCGGGGAAGTTGACCGAGTTGTGCACCTGGCCGTCCTCGAGGAAGCCGCGCAGCTCGTCGGCCGCCATGACCGCGCAGTTGCGCTCGGCCTCCTTCGTGGAGGCGCCCAGGTGCGGCAGGGAGATGCACTTGGGGTGCTTGTGGACCAGGGTCGAGGGGAAGTCGCAGACGTAGCCGGTCAGGCGGTCCTCGTCCAGGGCGGTCACAACGGCCTCGGTGTCGACGATCTCGGCGCGGGCGAAGTCCAGGATGACCGCCGTCGGCTTCATCATGGCGATCTTCTGGGTGGAGACCAGGCCCTCGGTGGAGGGGATGAGGGGGACGTGGACGGTGAGGATGTCCGCGCGCCTGAAGACCTCGTCGATGCTCTGGGCGCGCTCGACCTCGCTGGACAGCAGCCAGGCGTGCTCCACGCTGATCGCCGGGTCGTATCCGACGACGCGCAGCCCCAGGCCCAGGGCGGCGTTGGCCACCTGCACGCCGATGGCGCCCAGGCCGATGATCCCCAGCGTGCGCCCCGGCAGCTCGAAGCCGACGAAGCGCTTCTTGCCGGCCTCGACGGCGGCGGCGATGGCGGCGTCGTCGCCCTGGAGGGTGTGGGCGAAGCGGGCGGCCGGGATGAGGTTGCGCGAGGCGATGAACAGGCCCGCCAGGACCAGCTCCTTGACGGCGTTGGCGTTGGCGCCCGGGGTGTTGAACACCGGCACGCCCCGCTCGGTCAGGGCCGCCACGGGGATGTTGTTGGTGCCCGCGCCGGCGCGCGCGACGGCCAGGACGGACTCGGGGATGGGGGTGTCGTGGAGCTTGGCGGAGCGCAGGAGGAGGGCGTGCGGGTTCTGGACGCCGGCGCCGACCTCGTAGCGGTCGTCGGGGAAGCGGGACAGGCCGGCGGCGTCGATCGCGTTGAGGGTCTGGATGCGGAACTGCTTGGGGGTCATGTCGGGTCGCCTCTCAGGCCTTCGTGCGCTCGAATTCGGTCATGTAGTCGATGAGGGCGGCGACGCCGTCCATGTCCATCGCGTTGTAGATGGAGGCGCGCATGCCCCCCACGCTGCGGTGCCCCTTGAGGTTCGTCAGGCCCGCGGCCTCGGCCCCGGCGAGGAAGTCGGCGTCGAGGGCGGGGTCGGCCAGGGTGAAGGGGATGTTCATCCGGGAGCGCGAGCGCGTCTCGACGGGGTTGGCGTAGAAGTCGGAGGCGTCGATGGCCCCGTACAGGCGCTGCGCCTTGGCGGCGTTGCGCTCGCCCATGGCGGCCAGGCCGCCGGTGTCCTCGATCCAGTGCAGGATGAGGCCCAGCAGGTAGATGGAGAAGGTCGGCGGGGTGTTGAGCATGGAGTCCTTGGCCGCCATGACCGTCCAGTCCCAGATGGCGGGCACGTCGGCGCGCGGGCGGCCCAGCAGGTCCTCGCGCACGATGACCACGGCCAGGCCCGCCGGGCCCAGGTTCTTCTGGGCGCCGCCGTAGATGACGCCGAAGCGGGACACGTCCAGGGGGCGCGAGAGGTAGGCGGAGGAGAGGTCGGCCACGAGGGGCACGTCCCCGGCGTCGGGGATGTAGGGGAATTCGACGCCGCCGATGGTCTCGTTGGGGGTGTAGTGGAGGTAGCGGGCGCCGTCGGGCACCGCGAAGGAGCCGGGGTCGGGGGTGGTGGTGTAGGAGGAGGCGGCCTCGTCGGCGATGACCTCGACGACGGCGCCGGCGCGGCGGGCCTCCTTGATGGCCTTGGCGGACCACTGGCCGGTGTTGAGGAAGGCGACGGCGTCCCCGCGGGCGGTGAGGTTGGCGGGGATGGCGGAGAACTGCCCGGTGGCGCCGCCGGCGAGGAAGAGGACGCGGTAGTCGTCCGGGACGCCGGCGACGGAGCGCAGGGCGGCCTCGGCGTCGGCCGCGCACTCGATGAAGTCCGCACCGCGGTGGGAGACCTCCAGGACGCTCATGCCCGAGCCGCGCCAGTCGGTGAGCTCGGAGGCGGCCCGTTCGAGGACGGGCAGAGGCAGCTGGGCGGGGCCCGCGGAGAAATTATGCACGCGCATGGGGGCAGAGTAGCCGGGATGCGGCGGTGGGCGCACGAGCGCCCCGCGCCCTGCACATCGCCGGCCACGGGTCTGTGCGGCCCGCCGGCTCCGGCGTTCCCACCAATAATGATGCTCACCACGGCGGAACGCGTTGCTCATTCGCGTCGTGTGCCCGCGCTACCATTGCCGGTAACGCTGGTAACAGAGGCAGTTCGGACTGGCAGCACGACCGGTGGGAGCGAACGATCCCGAGAGGAGTGAGGTAGGTGGCACGAGCAGACCTGCTTCTCGACCTGGTCGAGGCCGAACGGCGCGGCGACCGGGATCGCTTCCGGGTCGTCGTCGAGGGCCTCATCGCCGAGGAGCGCGCCAACCAGCACCACCTGCTTGCGGACCGCCTGTCCGAGATCATCACGACGACGGGGCAGGGGCTGCCACGTGACGACCACGCAGCATCAGCGCGTGACCTCGTTCACGAGGTCGCGGCGCGACGGCGTCTGGAGGAGCTGGAGCTGGCACCTGTGCCTCACCGTGTCATCGCCGAGCTCGTCGAGGAGCAGCAGCGGGCAGACCTGTTGCGCAGCTACGGGATCGAGCCCCGGCATCGGCTCCTGTTGGCGGGCCCGCCCGGCAACGGCAAGACGAGCGTGGCCGAGGCCATCGCCGCCGAGCTCATGCTGCCGCTCTACGTCATCCGCTACGAGGGTGTGGTTTCCAGCTTCCTCGGCGAGACCGCGGCCCGTCTGGACAGCGCCTTCGAGTTCGTTCGAACCCGCCGCTGCGTGCTCTTCTTCGACGAGCTCGACACGATCGCGAAGGAGCGGGCGGACGAGCATGAGACGGGGGAGATCAAGCGCGTCGTCTCCACTCTGCTCCTCCAGATCGACCGCCTGCCCCCGCACGTCGTCCTCGTGGGCGCGACCAATCACAGCGAACTCCTGGACCGGGCGGCGTGGAGGCGGTTCCAGGTGCGTACAGAGCTCGCCCCGCCCTCCAGAGCGCAGGCGACCAGGTTCCTGGAGCGGCTTGCGAACCGGTTCGGCGGGGATCTCGGGTACGCGCCGCGCACACTGGCCGACAGGCTCGCCGGCGCGAGCTACGCGGAACTGGAGGAGTTCGCCATGGACGTCCGACGTCGAACGATCCTTGAGGCGCCTGGCGCCGATACGCGCCGGATCGCGAAGGAACGCCTTGAGCACTGGCAGGGCTCGGTGCGGTCGTGACCGATCAGATGCGGCCGCTCCTGGCGTTCAACCCTCCGCGCGTAGCCAACCGCGAGTCGCAGTCACGTTGGATCCCGACGCCTGCGGGACCAGGAGGTCAACGGCAGGGCGAACGCCTGAACCCGAAGTTCACGGAGCTTGTCAACGCCTTCGACGCGCAGCGCGTGGCAAGCGGAGTCGGCACCCCGGCCGAGACGGACCCATCCCTCGTCGTCGTCCTCGACCTCGCCGGCTCCGTTCATGACTTTCACAAGGCTGTCAAGAAAGTTGAGGGCCTTGAGTTCCTCGCCGAGATAACCGGCGACGACGCCGAACCGGACGACGACTTCTACATAGCGGACGGCAAGACGGGCCGCGCTAACAAACCGGTTCCGCACTCGCTCTACCTGGTGATGTCGAACGCCAAGGCGATCGACCAGATGCTCAGTCTCTTCAAGCGATGGCAAAAGGATCCGAAGACCACTTTCGAGCACGGTCTCAACAAGTTCAAGAACGTCTTCGCCCAGTTGGTGAACCTGCGTCGTTGGGGACCTGAGGACCGCGTGCGAGAGACCGGCCTTCTCGACCACTGGCGCGAAACGATCGCCATGATCGGCCAGTCCCACAGTAGTCCCGTGCGGGTGGAGATCGAGTTGTGGTACCACCGTGACCGTGGGCGACGGGTTGCCGCCGAACGCACCGTCACGCAGATCCTGAATGACTGCGACGGGAAGGTCGTCAGCCGGGCACGGATCGAGGAGATCGGCTATCACGCCCTTCTCGCAGAACTTCCTCGCCAGCAGGTCGAGGACGTCATGCGTCAAGGTCCTCAGGCGATCCGGATTCTCACAGCGGAGGACGTCATGTTCGTCAGCCCCTTCAAGCCCATGAGCATCTCGTCGCCTCACCCTTCGGAGACCGGATCCGCTTCTTTCCTTGCCGAGGGACCCAGAGACAGCAAGCCACGGATCGCGCTGTTTGACGGGCTTCCCTTCCAGAACCACGACGCCTTGACGGGCAGGTTGATTGTCGATGACGCCGACGACGTCGCGGACGGCTACCAGATCGCCGCGCGCTCCCACGGAACGGCGATGGCGTCCCTCATCATCCATGGGGATCTTTCCGATCCAGGAGAACCACTGCACCGCCCGGTCTACGTGCGACCGATCATGCGCTCGGAGGAAACAGCGTCCGGGCAACCCGCTGAGTGCGTCCTGCCCAACACCCTGTTCGTCGACCTTCTTCACCGTGCCGTGAGGCGGCTCTTCGCAGGAGAGTCGGGACGGGAGGCATGGGCCCCGAGCGTACGTATCATCAACCTGTCGATCGGGGACGGTGCCCGTCCTCTCGCGCGGAGAATGAGTCCCGCTGGGCGGCTGCTGGATTGGCTCGCCCTCGAGTTCAACGTCCTGTTCATTGTCAGCGCGGGAAACCACGCCGACCCGATCTCGCTTCCCCGGGATGCGACGGCGGACGCGAGCAGCGCCAGGTCAGCGGTGGAGCACGCGGTCCGTGACACTGAGATTCTCCGTGGCATCCTGCCGCCAGCGGACTCCATGAACGCGTTGACCGTCGGCGCGGTTCACGCCGACGCGGCACCCGATCCACCCGAATCCGCGACTGTCTGGGATCTCACCAGGCCCGGCGCACCTGCGCTGTACTCAGCGACAGGACCCGGCGTCGCACGCTCGGTCAAGCCGGATCTGTACCACGTTGGCGGACGTCTCCTCTTCGCCAGGCCGCTGCCGTCATCGGACGCCATGGTCAACCTGCAGGAGGCTCGGACGGGCCGGATGGGTCCTGGTGTGCAGGTTGCCGCGCCCTCTGAGGGAGGACGGACCAACCGGACGGCCTTCGGCTGCGGTACAAGTCATGCCGCGGCACTCGTGACGCGCGAGGCCAGCTCGCTCTTCGACATCCTTGAGGCGGAGCCCGACGAAGGCGCGCGAGCGCTCCCTGACGACCTTCATCCCCTTCTCGTTCGAGCACTGCTCGCCCACGCCTGTTCCTGGGGTGACTGGGGGACGGCAGTGTCCCCACAGTCATCACGTAAGGCGCTGACTCCGCTGTTCGGTTACGGCCGGCTTGACCCGGAGCGCGCTCGGGGCGCGGTCAACCGGGCGGTGGTCATCGCCGGCAATGAGATCGGCGTCAATAAGCGTCACACGTACGAATTGCCGCTCCCCTTGTCGATCCGCAGCAAGGCCGAATGGCACCGGTTCGTCATCACCCTCGCCTACTGGGCGCCTACGACCCGCGGTCTCAATACCTATCGGGCGGCCAAGGTATACTTCAATGCGCCCAACATGAGCTTAGGAAACGGAAGTCGGATTGACGCCGACTATTACGCCGTGCAGCGCGGGAGCCTCCAACACGAGGTCATCGATGGCAGCAAGACAATGAGGTTCGGCGACGGGGACACCTTCCCGATCCACGTCGAGTGCATGCGTGACGGTCAGAAGGCCGGCCATATCGGACGCATCCGCTACGCCCTTGTCGTCTCGGTCGAGACAGCGACCTCCACATCATCAACGATCCACGACGAGGTTCGCTCGGGCCTTATCCGGCAGCGCGTCCGGAGCACCGCTCAGCAGCGTGAACGGGTGCGTCTGACCTGAGTCGTCTCACCGACCTCACACCGCTCTGAAGACGCCCGGACCGCGGCACGTACCTCAGTCTCGAACGGTCAGGGGCGGCAGGCCCTCCACGATCTCCTGGGTGCGGACGGACACGGTGGTGACGCGGGCGATGAGGTCGAGCAGGTAGAGCGGCTGGGCGGGGGCGCCCGGCTCGGCCCCTGCACCCTCGTCCATCCAGGCATTGGGGTCGTTGACGATGCCGGAAGCCTTGTCCGTCGTCACCCGATAGCGGTCGATGAGCCAGTCCAAGCCGCTGCGCGAGCCGAGCAGGTAGTGCTGCGCCACCTCGGGGATACCGGAGACGGTCACGTGCTCGTTGTAGACGATGCTCGTCTTGTCATTGATGCTCTTGCCGTCAACCCGGGTCTTGGCGTAGCGCATCTTGGTCACGCGCAGGAGCGCGGGCTTGATCCGCAAACGCTGCACCCACGCCAACTCGGTGCCGTCCACGGTGAGCGTAAGCGGCCAGGGCTCGACCTGCTCATAGTCGAGATGCAGGTCCGCCAACCCGCGCCCGGCCGTGGCGAGGGCGATGAAGTCCTCGCGCGCGGCCACGAGCGGCAGACGCGGCAGGGACTTCTTGAGGTCCGCGGCGTAACGGGTGCGGTACTCCGGGTGGTGCAGGAGGCCGTAGACGTAGTAGAAGATGTCCGCCTTATCGACCTCGGGCCCGTAGGCGGCGCGGTAGGTGAGCAGAGTGGCGTCGGTGATGTTGTCGACGCGCCGGTAGTTGCCGATGACCTCGCCTTCGGTTTCGACGGCGGCCGAGGATGTGGGCGACCCAAGGCCGTCGAGGTCGAAGCCGTCATCCCCGGCGGCGTGCCGACCGGAGACCTTCTCCCACGTCCAGCGGGGGAAGAACTGGCCCGTATCCAGCAAGTGCAGATTCGGTACAGAGTCAACAACCAGAGCGCTGAAATCATGGTGTGAGCTCACACCGGTCAAGTAAAACCCCAGATTGCCGTGCGCCGGTGTGGGGAACACATTGTAGAGCCCGTACACCATGTCATTGAATGAACGATCAAAACACACATATTGCTTCACGAAGGGTCGGTACATACCCAGGAAGAGGCGACCTGGATCGTAGGAATAGTAACGACCCTTGACAACATTAGTTTTATCTACTCGGTTCCAGGAGAATAAACTCGGATCAAGGAACTCCGGTTCGGCAGCACGTCGCGCCTGCTCGTTGTAGTAGTCCACCATCCTGGCCACCCTCTGCGAGAGCTGCGGGAGGGAGTACGAGTAGACCCAGGCGTCACGATTTGTTTTCAGCCCGTTCGTGTGCATCCGAAACACCTGATTAGGCTCGTTCTTGCCTCCGATCGGCTGCCAGGTCCCGTACCTCGGGTCGCGCTGGTTGATCCAGTCGCCGGCCTCGTTGGGGGCCAGCTCGTCCCAGTCCATCTCCTCCAGCCGCGAGCCCTCCACAATGGCGAGCTTGTCCTCACGGCTGAGGTAGTCGCCGATGTCCCGGTAGTGGATGACGGCCGGACCCGTGTGGGCGTGATCCTTGATGAGGAAGGTCACCGCCACGGTCGCCCGGGATCCCGCACCGAAGACCTTGCCACCCTCCTTCCGAGACAACTCGCCTGCATTACGCTGGTTACCCCGTAGGTTGAAGACGTAGACGTGCGCGAACTCCTCGGCCAAGCTCAAGCGCACGCCGTCGGCAGTGTTGGCGTCAATGAAGCCGCCGTTCGTCACAAAGCCGATGACCCCGGCGTCGCCCAGACGGTCGCTCGCCCAGCGGATGGCCCGCAGATAGGAGTCGTACAACGAGTTCTTGTTGACGCCGGTGGATCGCTTCGCGTAGGTCTCAGTGATCCGCCAGTCCAGGCAGGGGTAGGGCTGGTTGGCGTTGTTGTCATTCGCCGACTTCTGTCCCACCGAGTACGGCGGATTGCCCACGATGAGGCGGATGTCCAGCGCCCGCTGCGCCTCGGCACGGTCGTTGTTGGCCACGAAGATGCTGCGGTCCAGAACGTCGTCGTCCTCACCCATCTGGAAGGTATCCGTCAGAACGATCCCATCGAAGGGCACATAGGGTGCGCTGGCCTCTTCTCCACCGCGAGTGCCACCAGCGCTGCCGACGCCGTCGTCGGAGCTCCCGACCTCCGCCTCGACACCCATCGCGCAGTCGCGATACGCCACCTCGATGTTGGCGGTCGCGATGTAGTAGGCCAGCAGTAGAATCTCATTGGCGTGCAGTTCACCCGCGTACTTGCGCGCCAGGTCCGAGGGCGAGATGAGCCCGGACTGCAGGAGCCGGACGATGAAGGTGCCCGTCCCGGTGAAGGGATCGAGGATGTGCACCCCCTCATCGGTCACGCCGCGCCCGAAGTGCTTGCGAGACAGCCAGTCGACGCTGCGCAGGATGAAGTCGACGATCTCCACCGGCGTGTAGACGATGCCCAGGGACTCCGCCGTTGCGGGGAAGGCCTGCTTGAAGAACTTCTCGTACAACTCGGTGATGACCCTCTGCTTGCCCTCAGCATTGTCGATACCGGAGCAGCGCTCACGCACCGAGGCGTAGAAACCGTCGAGTTTGTCGGTCTCAGCGTCGAGGTTCGCGTCATCCAAGACGGCAAGCATGTGACTCATGACCTGCGCCACCGGATTCTCGGCACCGAAGTCGTAGCCATCGAACACGGCGTCGAAGACCGGCTTGGTGACCAGGTGCTGGGAGAGCATGTCGATGGCCGACGCCGGGGTGATCGAGTCATTGAGGTTCGCCCGCAGGGCCGTCAGGAACTGCTCGAAGTCGCTGGCGACCGCTGGGTCCTCAATCCGCTGCTCCAAGCGCTTACGGTGTCGCGCCGCGATCTGAGCGACGTCCTCAGCCCACTGCTCCCAGTAGCGGCGAGAGCCCACCTTCTGCACGAGCCGCGCGTAGATCGCGTCCTTCCAGCGCCCCAGGGAGTCAAGGTCAAAGCCCATCTGGACGCCCCGCCCCGCTCGACCGCCGCTCACGTCGTCGTGCTCCCCGCCGGGTTCGCCGCCCGGCGCGAAGGGGTCGATGATCGCGACCTTATCCGGTTTGGACCGGTTGAGGTCGATCTTGTTGACCATGGCGTCGAAGCGCTCGTCGTGGGCGCGCAACGCCTGAAGCACTTCCCACACGACCCGGAAGACGTCGTTGTCCGCCAGGACCTCCTCCGGCGCCATGCCCGTCGGGATGGCCACCGGCAGGATGATGTAGCCGTACTTCTTGCCCGGAGCCAGACGCATAACACGGCCCACGGACTGGACGATGTCGACCTGCGACTTGCGCGGGGACAGGAACATGACCGCGTCCAGCGCCGGGACGTCCACACCCTCGCTCAGGCAGCGGGCGTTCGTCAGGATCCGGCACGACGACGTGCCGTCCTCCGTCACCTCGTCCGCACGCTCTGACGACGACGCCTTCCGCCCGGCACCTGTCCGCTCGGTGCCCGAGACCGCGCCTGGTCCGGCGCCGTCGGCGAGCCAGGACAGCAGGGATGTGCGCTCCAAGATGTTCATCTTCCCGTCCACATGACGCACCTCGACCGAGGAGAGCCGGGGACCGGCGCCGCCGTCGGGCTCCGACAGGGTGCGCCGGTAGTCCTCGGCCACCCCGTTGAAGGAGGAGGCGAAACGCTTGGAAGCCTTGATATTCCGGGCGAAGGCGACTGCTGTGCGCATCGGCTGGGCATCCGCCCCGAAGTCCCCCGCCTCGACGCTGCGCTTGGCCAGGGCGTTCCAGCAGCCGACGATGCGGGCGGCGTCGTCGAGCTTCAGTTGCCCGTCCTCGGCGAGGGAGGACTGGAGTTGAGCGGCGACCTGGTCCTCGGAGACGGTGAGGACCAGCACCTTGTAGTCGGTGAGCAGGTTGCGGGAGACCGCTTCGCCGAAGCCCAGGCGGAACAGCTCCTCGCCGTAGAGGTCCGCGTCATCCATCGAGGCGAGGAGCGCGTCCTTGCGACTGGCCTCGGCCTTGGTCGAGTCGTTGTAGATACGGGGCGTGGCCGTCATGTACAGGCGCTTGACGGCCTTGAGGTAGGCGTTGTCGTGGACGCGGACGAAGGCGGACTCGTCCGTGCCGGCCAGTGTGGCGCCCGTGGTGCGATGGGCCTCGTCGCAGATGATGAGGTCGAAGGTCGGGGCTCCCATCTTCTGGGCCCGGGCGACGACGTCGATGGACTGGTACGTGGAGAAGACGACCGTCATCGGTGCGACCCCATTGACGGGTGCCGCCGGTCGGGTCAGGCGCTGCGCGAGGGCGTCGGCGTCGGTGGTGGCCGGGATCGCCAGGTCCACCACCGAGATGTCCTCGCTCAGGGAGTCCTTGCTGTGTTCCTTACCGACTTTGGCGTCCGAGCAGACCGCGAAGGAGCGCAGCGGGACCTCGGCCTCCGCGCTCCACTCACGCAGCGTCTGCGAGAGCAGGGCGATAGAGGGGACGAGGAACAGCACCCCCCCCCCGCCAGCGCCGGCCATCGCCTCGGCGATGCGCAGCGAGGTGAGAGTCTTGCCGGTGCCGCAGGCCATAATGAGCTTGCCCCGGTCGGCTGTCACCAAGCCCTTGGTGACAGCGTCGAGCGCTCGCTTCTGGTGCTCGCGCAGCGCCTTGCGACCGACGCGGACCATGACCTCGGGGGTCTCCAGGCTGAAGGAGTCCCAGTCGATCGTCGAGCTGAACAGATCCTCCAGACCGATGCGTGACACCGGGATGATGGCCTGGCGGGCGACGGTCTGCTCCGCCGCACGGTTCCAGTGCTCCGTCGTCGAGACGAACAGGCGCGAGGAGAACTCACCCGTGCCGGACTCGGCGAGGAAGGTGTCGACGTCCGCCTTCGCGACCGTGTGCGTGGGGTCGTAGAACTTGCACTGGACGGCGCACAGCTCGCCCGTCTCCCGCTCACGGGCGACGAGGTCGATGCCACGGTCCGGTCGAGTGCCCCGGCCGGGCCAGTCGGACCACATCCACACCTCGTCGAAGCGCTCGGCATAGCGCGGATCCGTCAAGAGGAACTGGCGCACGAGGCGCTCGAAACTCGTGCCCTTGCCACGCTCGGTCCTCGCCTCGAAGTGCAGGTCGTCCAGGATCGCGCCGATGCTCTGCTTGCTCACGGCATGAGCATACGTGTGGCGGTCCTAGACCTGCGAAGCACCCGGCTGCGCCCTCAGACGCGCCCCTCCTGCCGGCCTCCATCAGCGCAGGAGCGTGAGACCCTCCCATGGTCGACGACGAAAGTGAGCGTCAGGAGCCGACGAAAGTGAGCGTTTAATCCCGACAATTGTGAGCGCAGCACCGCGGAACGTCAGGTCTGCCAAGAGATCCGGGCGCCCCTCGCACAGCGCCCCGAGTGCTCTCAGCACCGTCTCAGCACGGAGGTGCTCTGGGCACTCCGCCGCGCCCGGGGGACACCTCTGCCGACGCGACCTGCCGCATCGTCGTCGTCCGGCGCTTCGCCGCGCCCGGGGGACACCCGCCACCTGCTGTGGCTGCGCGAGCGCCTCGCCGACGCCGTCGTGGTCACCACCGGCCGCCACGCCTACCGCGACGAGGACGACATCGCCGTCGTGCCCGCGGCCCTGCTGGGCCCGTGAGCGCCCCGGCCTCACCCGCGCCCGCGGCTGTTCCATCCGACCCGGCGGGCCGGGCCCGTGAGCGCCCGCGCCACTTCCGCACCCGGCCTCCCGGCCACAGGGACGCAAAGCCCGGACCCGCACCCAGGCGCCGCTCCGCCCCGGCCTCACAGCCACAGGTCCCTGCGGGGGCGCGCCGCCGCGGCGGCCCCTACGGGCACGAGCCCGAGCATGCGCCGCACGAGGCGCTCGGGCGCGAAGAGCTCGCGCCATTCGAAGCGCTGCACATCCCAGCCGATGCGCCGCAGCGCCAGTTCGCGCCGCTTCTCCGCGCGCAGGTCCTCGGGCGTCGCCGTCTTGCCCAGCCCGTCGAACTCCCAGTCGAATACGAATTCCTCCAGACTCAGGTCCAGGAAGTAGGTGCGCCCGTCCACCGCGACCGGGCGCTGCGTCACCGGGTCGGGCAGCCCCGCCGCCGCAACCGCCCACCGCAGGACGCTCTCACCGGGCGATTCGGCGAGCGGGTCCGCGAGCGCGACGGCGACCCTCGCCCGGCACGCCCCCCGCCTCGGCCCCTGGCGCTCCACCATGCGCGCCAACCGGGCGCGCGCCTCGGCCACCGGCACCGGCGTCGTCGCCCCGCGCGTCCGGCGGTCCGGCCGGCACACGGCGCGCAGGGCGGAGTCGATGATCGGCAGGGACTCGCGCACGCTCAGGTCGAAGGCGCAGTCCATGGCGGTGCGCAGCGGCGTCGTCACCCTCAGGCCGCTCACGACGGCGACCTCGTCCGGCATCGGCGCGATGAGCGAGCGCGTGAGCCCGACGACGGCGGCCGGGCGCCCGTCGACACTCAGGGCCGGGAAGCGGTACGGGCGGCGCGAGACGCTGGCCGGGGTCGCCAGCCGGATGCCCGGCTCCTGCCTGAGCGAGGCGAGCCCGAGGACGACGGCGGCCGCCTCGTGGGTGAGGGCGATGGCCGACGGCACTGCGCGCAGGGCGGCGGCGCACCGCGCGAGGGTCAGCTGCCGGCGCGCCTTCCACGGGGGTGCGCCCCGGGGAGGTTGGGGAAGGTAGACGCCGCGACCCACCCGCACGAGGTCGGCGCGTTTACCGAGGTCCCGGGCGGTTCGCTCGGAGGCGAAGAGGAGGCGTGGCGGCTCGGGCGGGGTCGGGTAGATCTGGTTCTCGGGGCTCATGCACCCAGAGTCCGGGATCACGCCGCGGCCCGCAGGACGCCGTCGCCGACCTGTGGACGGGGGTGTCGCCGCGGCCGCCTGTGGAGCCCGGGACGCTGCGCACGGGGGCGTACGGGACCGCACGGGGGCCTTGTCGCCGAGATGTGCACTTTGCACTCGAGAGTGCAGTTCCAACCGTCATTCTCGAGTGCAAAGTGCACATCTCGACGGCAAAGTGCACATCTCGGCGAGAAGGCCCGCGCGCCCCGGGGATGTCGGGGAGGTCGGAGCTGTCGGGGGATGTCGGGGCTATCGGGGGAGGTGGACGCCGCACCCCGGGGAGGGCGAAGGAGGCAGACGCCGCGCCCCCGCGCCGACCCTCACTCGCCCCCGCGCGCCGCCCACCAGGAGCGCAGGGCCTGGCGGGCCAGCTCCTCGCCCACAGGCCCCTTCTCCATGCGCAGGTCCAGCAGGAAGCGGTAGGCCTCGCCCACCACCGGCCCGGGTCCCACCCCGAGCTCGGCCATGATCTGCTCGCCGTCCAGATCGGGCCGGATGGCGGCGAGCTCCTCGGCGGCGGCGAGCGCCGCGATCCGCGCCTCGAGGTCGTCGTAGGCGGCGTCGAGCATGCGGGCCCGGCGCCGGTTGCGGGTGGTGACGTCGGCGCGCGTGAGCCGGTGCAGGCGCTCGAGCAGCGGCCCGGCGTCGGCCACGTAGCGGCGCACCGCCGAGTCCGACCAGCCGGCCTCGGCGTAGCCGTGGAAGCGCAGGTGCAGCTCCACCAGCCGGGTGACGTCCTTGACGGTCTGCTTGTCGAAGCGCAGCGCCGTCAGCCGCTTGCGCGTCATGCGCGCCCCCACGTGGTCGTGCCCGTGGAAGGTGACGGTGCCGTCGGGCAGGAAGCGCCGCGTGGCGGGCTTGCCGACGTCGTGCATGATGGCCGCCAGGCGCAGCACGAGGTCCGGGCCCGGCACCGGCCCGTCGGGGCCGGTCTCCAGGTCGATGGCCTGGTCGAGGACCGTCAGGGTGTGCTCGTAGACGTCCTTGTGGCGCCGGTTCTCGTCGACGGTCTCGACCAGGGCGGCCAGCTCGGGCAGGACGACGTCGGCCACGCCGGTGTGCACCATGAGCTCCAGCCCCCGCCGGGGCCGGGGCGCGAGCAGCAGGCGTTCCAGCTCGGCGCGCACGCGCTCGGCGGAGACGATCTCCAGGCGCGGGGCCATCTCGGTCATGGCGTCCATGACGTCCATCTCGACGTCGAAGCACAGCTGGGCGGCGAAGCGGGCGGTGCGCATAATGCGCAGCGGGTCGTCGTCGAAGGACTGGACGGCGCCGGCGGGGGTGCGCAGGACCCCGGCGCGCAGGTCGGCCAGGCCGCCGCAGGGGTCGACGAGCTCCAGGTCCGGCAGCCGCAGCGCCATGGCGTTGACGGTGAAGTCGCGGCGGGTGAGGTCGCCCTCGAGCGTGTCGCCGTAGGAGACGGCGGGCTTGCGGGAGCCGACCTCGTAGGCCTCGGTGCGGTAGGTGGTCACCTCGACGATGATGTCCCCCTTGCGGGCGCCGATGGTGCCGAAGTCCTTGCCGATGTCCCAGCAGGCGTCCCCCCAGGACTCCAGGATCGCCTCGGTCTGGTCGGGACGGGCCGAGGTGGTGCAGTCCAGGTCGTGGGGGGTCAGGCCGAGGAAGGCGTCGCGCACCGGTCCGCCGACGAGGGCGATCTCGTGGCCGGCCCGCGTGAACAGGTGCCCGAGGGCGGCGAGGCAGGGCGGCAGCTCGGCGAGCGCGGCGCGGGCCGTGGCGGTCAGGCCGCGGGCGTCGGCGCCGGCCTCGGGCGACACCCAGTCATGAACATCAAACGAAACATCATTTTTGCACCTGAAAG
>ERZ773070.1409-NODE-1409-length-14864-cov-65.145790_pt1 | contig 14864 bp, 11 predicted proteins | sample MGYA00580618_ERZ773070 | MGnify/ENA primary metagenome ERZ773070 (study PRJEB29015, sample SAMEA2738023) | human oral metagenome | biome: human oral; feature: human-associated habitat; material: dental | place: China | collected 2019 ... | reverse complement strand
CCCACAAATAGGCCTTGTATACGATATACGGTTCTAATAGCCATAATAAGGGCTTCACTACATGCATAATAAACACACTCTCTAAATTTATAAACAGTATTTTAATTATAGCATATTTCCTCTTCTTAACAACGTTTTTTGATACTTACCCACTAATCCATAGTATTTCATCAATTTTGGAAATCTACATGCAGGATGATAATAATCAAGAACAAGAATATTTGTATTATTTAATTTAATATATGGATCATCTCCTATCCATACCAAATTTTCACCAAATATGTCTCTCAAATATCTAAATGTTCCACCACAAATGATAACTGTAGGCTGAATAAAACCAATCTCATCTCTTAACTCAAATTTATCAAACTCAACATATTCCTTTAATACAGCATGATTAGATATTTTTTGCCCTCCACTTTTACGTAAATTTACAATAGCAATCTTATCTAAATAGGACACTCCTGTCTTTTTTTGCTCATCTTCATTTGGTAAATGATGTAACGTCTCTACATCTGTATGAATAATACCTTGAGCCCACAAAGAAATTGTCATCCATGTATTAATTTTACTAACACGTTCTAAGTCGCTACGAATCCATTCACACAAATCCCACGAATCGTTAGAGCCATTACCATTATAAGCTTCTTTTAAAATAAACAAAGGTCTGCAATTCGAATAAAACCATGTATTTGAGTTAATAATACCATCTCTTATAAATCCATCTGCATCATGGTTAATATCATGTGAAGCATCCTTTAATTTCCATACTGAAAATAATTTATCTATCTCTGTATTATAAAAATCAACCTTAGCATTTACCCCCATACATAATCCCCTCTATAAATACCCCTATCAATAATTTTATCTAAAAACGGAGCTTAATTGTCACTAATAATAATTTTCGTCACCTTGCTGCCATTGTGCTCGAAAAATATACCTACAATATTGTCACTGTTATAGCGTAGATATCCATAGAACCATCGATTATTAAAGTCTATAAAATCAGGGCGCCCATAGATATCCATCACTTTTTTCAAGGAATCGCCAACAGCAATACCACGGGTAGTCACAGCATCACGATTGCTGACAATCATATACCATACGATAGGACGACTATCTTGCATCAAAGAATGTCCAAATTTGATGCCCCCATAAGTGAGCTCATCACGTTTCTCACTCGTCGGCTGACCTAGACTAGCTTTTACCGCATCAAAGGACGTGCCTAGTGAAACGCCGGCAATTCTCATATCTTCATCAGGCAAAGGGGCTCCAATAGCTTGCCCTGGCCGATAATGCCGATATTGCTCCGCTTTGGGCCAAGTTGGTGAAAGCTTAGCATTACTCGTTTCCAACCGATCCATAGCTTTACTTAACCAACTAGCATCGGCAACTGAACTCACATTGCTAACCAATAATGAAGCCACACCTAAACTAATTGCAATAAATTTTGTTTTCATGTTTCTCTCCTAGCCTCTCAATCTATAAATGACCTATAAACCTAATATTAACATAATCACACTGAAACTAGAACCTAATGCTACAATACCTATAAAAAAACTACTCATGCCCCATAGGAAGTAGTAGCATGTAAGCAAAACACGCTCCGTGTCACTTAAAAATATAGTCATTTAGTTATATAATTATACTTAATAACATAACCTATGGATTACTACAATACCAATAGATATGAGAGTGTAAACGGGAGATACTACTATGACAAAACTACCATTATTAGCGGGTGCTTTCATGATAAGCACTATATTATCACCAGTAGGAGCTATCGATGTTAATATCCCTGGTGCAGATTCGAAGATTCCAAAGGATGCCTACGTAAACTACCAAGCCACAAACCCTGATATTGAAAAGGATGTAGTAAACTATGTGGAAACATTAAAAGCAACTGACAAGGCTAACGGTATTAGTAAAAACGAAATTAAGTATGCTAAAGCAGCCTCTATATATCGCGGTCAACATTACCATAATACAGTCATCTCCATTCATGATCAATACAACCAAATTCGGCTTTCATTCCCCGTTGCAGGCATAAAAAGTGATTATAATATAAGACGTTACAAAAATCCAAGTCGAACCATTGAGGACTATCGAGTATTAACCGATAACGGAAGTCTCAATTTAGAAATTGACTATGCTGATTACAAAGACTATGACTGGCGTAACACAAAAATAGCTTATGAAAAACTAACCGACAAGAATGTTCGTGATTTCTTTCAGGACATGGCAAAACGTAATCCAGCAAAACACATTTCTGATATAAAAGGCACTGTATTTTCATATCCTACTGTTACCTACAGCACTTGGGATAGCATGAAAATGCCACACCTTAAAAACGGTAAAAAAACAACGCTCACCATCAACACAATAAATTTTAAATTTAAGGGCTATAACATGCGTCATCCCTTATATCACGCAGGGTTTGTCTATTATGATAACAACCCCGTTCTGAATAAGGTTCCTACAGATAAATTATTGGCTAATTATGTGCTTCCCTCTGTACAAAACCTAAATGAATTAAATCAATATTCACGCATAGAAAACTTAAACGGTGTACAATACCGTGTACCCAAAGACGCCATATACGAAGGACAAAGTAAGGGCACCGACCACCAAGATATTAGATACTACAAAAAGGGAGACATAACATTCTTTGTTTCTACTGACAATGTTCCTAAAAACCCATATGCCCGTGAACTTGTTATAAATGGTCATTACAATTTTAAAACTGATTTAAATACGTTCTGGGATATTTACCGTTACCATCCATCAGCATCAGACTATATCAATTACTCAGTTGTATGGAACAATAACATCCCTGGTCTATCCATACACAGCTATGAACCTAATAAGGATGATCACATTCTAAACTTTAACTCCTATGATGGCATATATAGTTTTACTTATACTATCTTCTATCCAAGTTTTTTAAGTGCTGAGGAAGTTCAAAAATTACGGAATATGATTGAGTTCTTTGATTCTACCAATAATCCTAGTTTTAAAATGCAAGAACATGTTCTATTTCCAGAAACATAGAAGATCAACATCCATTAAAGCACCGTTCAAAATCAACCTAATATTATAAGATATGTAAACGTTCCCTACCCTACAGCCATAGCAAAATCTAATGCTAATATATCGCTTAATGAGTCTCACTTTACTCTCATATTTTCCTCAATATAAATAAGCATTAATTATACAAATGTATAAATTAACTAATAAAAGTCGAGCAACTAAACGATAGAAGCTCGACTTTTTTAGTACCAGAAAACTAAAATATACTTAGTTAGGATACAGCATTCACGGTATCCCAAAGAATTGTATGTATACCCTCAATTTATTATGTGAACAGACTAGCCCTCTATAGCGTCAACTACTTCGCCAATGTACATATAATGCGGTTCCCAACGCTCTTTGCCAACTTGAGTGTACATAGATGGATTCGCTACATAGTATTCCTTTACACTATCCGCCAAATGGGCTTCATCAAATTGATGTTCATATAGCTTTTTACAAACAAAGGTTAACTCTGCTTCTTTGAAAGTCACGCCATTTCCTGCCGCCACTGGTGTTAGTCCAGAGTTAGCCACCTTATCTTCGTTACGACCAGAATGAGAACCTAAATAACCAAGCGCCTTGCGATAGCTTTCAGGGAAGAAACTAACGGTAAAGGTATCGTATTTTGCCATAAATTCCTGCGTATAGCGGGCTGGATGAATGTACACCGTCACCGTAGACATATCGCCGCCATTCGGGCCCCACACGTTGCCCATACTGCCCCAACTAACCGTACAAGTGTTGAAATCATCAGGCGTACCGGCCGTAACAAGAGCCCAACGCTCCTCGAATATGGTAAAAGCTTTGTAATCCTTCGTTTCAAATGGTTTCATAAGGACCTCCAGTTTATCTCAATTTGACGATATAAATCTTTACCCCTATAATATAGGTAGATAGTCAGACGAGTAGTGACGTCAGGCTCATCTCACAAACTAATAATATGTAGAAATGGCCTTTTCGTTTTATCTAATTCCCGAAGAAACGAAGGGCTATTTTGCTATTTCTAGACAAATAAGCGCCACAAGTGCTCCAAAGGATATCATGACTGATAAAATCCCAAGGATAACCATAATGATTTTATACCCACTCATAAGCACCCCTTCCTTCAAAAACGAAGAGAGGCCCAACCTTGCCTGACTATCCTAAATCTATTATAGAGCAAACTAATATACGATACAATAAAAACCATATTATATAAATATATGAATAAACCAATAAAAGCCGAGCTACTTAATCAACATAGTAGCTCGGCTTTTTATTTTATTTAACATTTGATAAAAGTTCAAAAGTATATTACTGGAATGCTTAAAATCATGAAAGCTGTAATTAAGATATACACTACAAGACATAGCTTTAGCAAAAGCAATAAACTGCCAAATAAAACTTTATAGATAGGTGCTTCTTCTTTCTTAGATCGAATCCAGTCTTTAATTTCATAATATATTTTGGGCTTATTAAAAGCCGGCTGTAATCGCTTACACCATAAAACAAGCCACAGAATACAACATATATTACCAAAGAGAAAGAATAGAAATAGTCCAAAATCCTCTAATGAATATACTTTCAATATATAAATATAATAGAGTAGATGAGTAAACGCCCCTACGAAGTTGACCCATAGATAAATGAGATAAGATTTAAGCAAAAGCCCTAATATAATTTTGATGTATTTGAGTTTACTCATTGGCTCTCTCCTATCTAATATTATATAAGCTTAAAAAAGCAAAGTTTTTTATTGAGTCAACAGTTTAACCCATTCCATATACCAAGGGATAAATACTGGGCTATTTTCGAGTCTCTCCTTATATGACCCTTTCTCTCGCCATTGTGGCTCTTTTCGTAATCTTGCCGCATCATCAAATCCCACATATTCAATCATATCTCTTAGCTGTTTATGTGTATAAGACGTTTTACTTTCATCATAATTAATGCGATAACTGTAATAGTATACAGAATCTTTCATAACATGACGAAGATAGGATTCATGATTGGGCTTATAGGCATCAACTAAAGAGCCAGGAATTCCGTTATTCCACACTACGGCGTACTGTGTAAGCGTCTCCAAATCATTATATTTATGTAAATAATATATTATTGGAACCTTAATCAGCGTGTTATCTGTCTCTTTACTCCTGATTGCGCTACGTATTACCCGTATTTTAACTCCTGTATCCTCATAGGTTCTCACCTCATATCTCTCATTCTCTACGGCTTCACTAACTAACTTAGCCATCTTAGGAATGCGATAGTTAAAGTTTCCCCAATGCTCAATCTGACTGTAATTATCTAATCCAGCTAAGGATTCTATGGATGGAATAATATAATTACTCATCACCACTTCAGGCGCTTTATCTTGATATGGATCTTCCCTATTTACCCAACCACCATAAGTAATGCCATAGGCAGTTTTTGTATCATTCGGTGTGAATTCCGTATACATCACACGAGCATTGTTCGACATAAATTTCCAAGATGTATTCCATAAACCTGGATACATATATTTTCCTTTACTTTCAGTATATGTATCAAGTGCTTTGCCATGCGGTGGACCTACCACTAAAAACGCACTCAAGTTTCTAACAGCAAAAAAAGGACCTTCTTTTCCAGACGGAGATTCTACAACATCACCACGAAAGCTGATATTTGGCACGGATATTCTGATATTCTTATCCCCTTCATGAATCAATACAACCGTTGACTGAGAATAATTTGCTAACTCCAAAGCCTTAGCAAAACCAGGATGTTCCAAATTTAACTTATCAAACGTAGATGGCGGATTTGTAGGATTCGATTTTACAAATTGACTGTATGACTCTGCCTCATGCTCCGCAACCTTATTAATATGCCGATAATTCTCATACGCATTAGCAGGAATGCTTGCATCGGCCCCGGGCACAGGTGCTTGCCCTTTTGGCACTTCGATCTGTACAGCGCTTACATTCATGGTGAAAGTAGCTATCGTCGTCATCAGTAGTAAACTTTTACGTAACATAAAACCCTCTCTCAAATTATAAAATAAATAAACACAGTCTCATTAGCATAAGTATACTATGCAAACAAGGCTGTGCCTATTATTTATAACTTTATATTTCACTATGCATGAGGTTTGTTTCTATTTAATATATGAGGTTCATCTCAATTTGACGATATAATATAACCTTACTATAATATAGATAGATAGTCAGACGAGTAGTGCCGTCAGGCTCATCTCTAAATCAGTAAAACATTAGGAAATGGCCTTTCAGTTATCTAGTTACACTAGGCAACGGAGGGCTATTTGCTTCTTGTAAGGCAAATAAGGGCTATTAAAGCTCCAAAAGCAATGACAATAGCCAGTACTTGTAAAAGGAGCATGATTATTTCATAATCACTCATAGACTTATCCCTCCCTTCAAAAACGAAGAGAGTCCCAACCTCGTCTAACTATCCTAAATCTATTATAGAACGAACTAATATACGATACAATAAGCATCATATTATATAAATATATGAATTAAACAAATAAAGCCGAGCTACTAAAACAAGGTAGCTCGGCTTTTTATGTCGTTTCACAAATTTATAATCTACTAAATTCTAATTACATTACTCTCAAACCAAATCTTTAAAGAAAGATCTAATTTGCTCGTTTTAGAGGTTTACAGAATTACACTACTCTCAAACGCACTATCTTCAAATTGACCACGTACAAACGTTTTAGAGGTTTACAGAATTACACTACTCTCAAACAAAAAGTGTTAAAAGGCACATTACAAGGTGGTTTTAGAGGTTTACAGAATTACACTACTCTCAAACGGACTTTGTAGCCTTTTTACCCTCGCCGTCGTTTTAGAGATTTACAGAATTACACTACTCTCAAACGGAGGTCATACAGATGACAAAAGAGGAATTGTTTTAGAGGTTTACAGAATTACACTACTCTCAAACCCAGTAAAGGAGGGAACGATATTATATGAGGTTTTAGAGGTTTACAGAATTACACTACTCTCAAACATGAGCGTTGTAAATGTCGTAGAGTGAATTGTTTTAGAGGTTTACAGAATTACACTACTCTCAAACTAATTCACCCATTAAATCATTAATAATTACGTTTTAGAGGTTTACAGAATTACACTACTCTCAAACGGACTTTGTAGCCTTTTTACCCTCGCCGTCGTTTTAGAGATTTACAGAATTACACTACTCTCAAACGATTATCATATCAACATCGATCGAGCAGGCGTTTTAGAGGTTTACAGAATTACACTACTCTCAAACTACGCACCTCCTTGTTACCAGAATGACATAGTTTTAGAGGTTTACAGAATTACACTACTCTCAAACTCTATTTTTGAGTTAATAACAATATCCTTTGTTTTAGAGGTTTACAGAATTACACTACTCTCAAACTGCAGTTATTGAATTCGCCTGCAGCATCTTGTTTTAGAGGTTTACAGAATTACACTACTCTCAAACAATCAGAATACAATGCATTACAACGGAGATGTTTTAGAGGTTTACAGAATTACACTACTCTCAAACCTCGGGACCGACTTCAGCTTTAACCGCAGAGTTTTAGAGGTTTACAGAATTACACTACTCTCAAACGATGTGACCAACAACGGCACTGCGATTGTGGTTTTAGAGGTTTACAGAATTACACTACTCTCAAACGACAGCTTAAACAATATCATGAAAATGCGTGTTTTAGAGGTTTACAGAATTACACTACTCTCAAACTATCTAAAAGTCGCAGCGTAATTCGTAAACGTTTTAGAGGTTTACAGAATTACACTACTCTCAAACGATATGTTATATAAGCTACTCGATTAGATGGTTTTAGAGGTTTACAGAATTACACTACTCTCAAACGCGTTGATATTGGCGAAGGTACGGAAGCCGAGTTTTAGAGGTTTACAGAATTACACTACTCTCAAACGATATGTTATATAAGCTACTCGATTAGATGGTTTTAGAGGTTTACAGAATTACACTACTCTCAAACGCGTTGATATTGGCGAAGGTACGGAAGCCGAGTTTTAGAGGTTTACAGAATTACACTACTCTCAAACTAGATAAATTAAAGAATGACTGCCAACTTGGTTTTAGAGGTTTACAGAATTACACTACTCTCAAACTTGTAGTTACGTCGAGATGCTGATTCTGCAGTTTTAGAGGTTTACAGAATTACACTACTCTCAAACAGACAGCCAAAAAGAACAGGCTGCAGGTATTGTTTTAGAGGTTTACAGAATTACACTACTCTCAAACGTAAGCAGATAGGACCTCGGACTTCCTAATGTTTTAGAGGTTTACAGAATTACACTACTCTCAAACTGGAAAATAGTGCCATTAGCAGAAATATCAGTTTTAGAGGTTTACAGAATTACACTACTCTCAAACCCTAAGCGAGACAATAAGAGACTAGGGTATGTTTTAGAGGTTTACAGAATTACACTACTCTCAAACTTACCATGAATTTTATTGTCGTCTCTTAGTGTTTTAGAGGTTTACAGAATTACACTACTCTCAAACTACAGAGACAATCAACTCGTCATATCCCTTGTTTTAGAGGTTTACAGAATTACACTACTCTCAAACCCCAAATTAAATTTGAGGCTCAAGAGTAACTCGGGCTACCACCAGGTGTAATTCTGTATATTCCTTAAATAACACAAAAATCATTATCTAAAATATACCCATTTATAAGGCTTTTATCAAGTTTTTCTTTGTTGAGAGGTCCAGTTGTTAGACAAACTAACCGTAATTGCCGACTCAGCATATTTTGATAAAATACATTAAGCTCATCATCATTTAAAACTAAATCTAGGTTTACCATAATATATAACATGGGAGATAATAATGTATCCACCACTTCTATATAGGACATGAGATCCATGATATCCCCTGTACGATTAAACTCAAAGTTAAAGCTACCTAGCTTAATAAGTTCAGCAGTACCAATTTCAAGTTTATGTTGGATTGATAAAGGATATCCAAATTCTAAAGAATAATAAAAAGCATGAAGACGATTTACAATATCTGCCACCTCTTCTGTCATCAACAAGGCTTCTTTAGATAATTGATTTTGTAATTTGGTTAATAAGGCTTTACTATTTATATCTACATATAATGGATTAAGTATTATATGTCCATATTTATCTAAATTGAACGCCTTATTATTATCATTTAAAACCCAGGGGCCTTCCCCTCCATCGCATTGTATATCAAGCTCTGTGACCATACGTCGAAATACTTTACAATTCTCAAATGATATAACCGTTACTTTATCACTAGCTACTTCAAAGTCTAATGTAGAATCTTGATACATCAATTTCATATCATAAGCACCCTCTCCGTTGAGTCTATAACCTCACTTTGCTTATCTCCTACTACAATCTCCATTCTTGAAAACTGTTTTTCTGTAACAGTTAACATAAACAAGCTACCACTAGGTGGCTTATTTTTACGTACATGTTCCATTATAATGTTGGCACTAGTTGTATTAAGAACTAATTTTGAGTACACAGATTCTTGTAACATGAGGAATCCTGATACAATTAAATACTTTCTAAAATTCCTATATTCTTTTCTATCTTCCGAAGTTAACGTCGGTAGATCAAACATCACTAGTATTCTCATAAATCTATAGCTCATATTCTATAAACCTAATCTCTGAAGCATCTTGATTCCGCAATGCATCAAATACACTTTTACAGTAAATACGAATAGCAGCACTAAATATCTGAACAGTATCATTAATTTTTACATCTTCAGATAGTAATTCTATAAGTGACAATTTAACATCTCGATTGAATTCTGTAGGTATCGACTTGATAACAACCGCATCAACAAAGCCTCTCAACGGTTCCATCAAATCAGAACCTAAATTATATGGATTAAATTGATTACAGTGATTAAGACCTAGCTGAGTAATATAACCTAACGATAAAATCTCTCGATTTACCGCAGAAAGCAATATCGCATATCCATAATTCAGTGCTGCATTAATAGCATTATCTTGTTCGCGAGAAAATGATTTTCCAAACAAAGCATTAAAATATACTTTTGCAGCATGCCCCTCACGTTGAGTTTCATCATTTAGAGTCAACTCATCAAGATATTGGTATAGTAAATCTGCTTCAACTAACTCCTGATACTGTAATAGCTCTGCTTGATTCATAATCTTACGTCGTACAATTTCTGTCCATATAGAAGCTTGCAACTCTTTAGACCATTCAGCCTGTTCACGACATCGTTTACTACTATTGTGACTACCATGTAATGGAAGAACCTCACTGGCTGGATTCCGTTTCTCATCACAAAACACAATAGCCACTTTTTTCTTAATTAACTCATTTAGTAGTACGGCGGTGAGGCTCACCGCCGTAGATTCAACAATCAGCATATATATTTCATCAATATACACCTTAGTCGTCTCAAAGTCTTTGCGAATAATCATGTAATTCATTTTAAAATCTAACTTAGAACGACTACTTATGACTACCGTACGCCAACTCATAATAACCCCTAATACTAACACACTCGTTTTAAACTATAGCTACTTCATTAGAATATAATCCTGTAATGGATTCATTGATCACTTTAAATTCATCTTGATTACTTATTTTACTCCCCACAGTTGATCTAGATGCTGTTATTCCTAAAGACTTAACTTCAAAAGTAGTTTTTTGATTTGTTAATAAGTTTAAAAGCTCTATCAAATGAATACTCTGTTCTTCTAAAGACATTTTTTTAAATAAACCATATCCCTTTTCTGATAGTTCAGCTGCTTTATTCCCTTTCATCTTTTGATATATAGGCATTTTAAGTTTACTTACCAAGTAATCAAAGAACTCTATATTTTTCTCTTCTACGATTCTAACCTCTATCGTATGTTTATTATCAAGAGTTCTTGTTGATACAACATTTGCCTTCAAATCCTTATTATCTTTTCTCATATTATTATACTTCTCAAGCACTTTGAGGTATGGAATCCATTCATTTGAAACAATGACTTGAATCGCATTATCAATACAGAAGTTACTATTAGTTTTCCCACCCAAATAGTAATAGAATCCATTAACCTTAACTAATTGATTAATGCACAGTTTTCCATAAATGATAGAAATGTCTTTTGCTTGTGGAGTAATAGATGCTACATAGTTAATTAAATCCTGATCAGTTGTATTTCGATTTGTTAAATAGATTGGTAATGGCACGATTTCCTTAATCACTTCGCCTTTTTTACCTGTATATTGAACAATAATAGAATAGGCATTTTTAATTTTTGTCATGCCACCATACTTAGAAACATCTGCAAACACACTAGACTTGGTTTTCATCCCTATATAAGCACCATCTTTAGCTTTCCCTGCAACAGTAGCTTTATATACAGTTGCATCAGCTAATGCACCGGTTTGTTCTAATAAACGCTTTGTCACTCGAACATCGTTGCTGGCCATCATTTTCTTAACAGTATCCATGCTTGTTTTTACGTCCCAAGCTTTTCCATCTTTAGCATTTGTGCAATTTACATCATAATTGAACATCTTCGCTAAGTTATATGTACGATTAGCTCCATTCTTTTTAAAGAATGCACGGAAGTTACGAGTAAATCTTTCATGATATACATTACCAACAACAATATTTAAATAAGCATCTTTAGCATGGTGGTGATGATTCAATGAGCGAACCTTGATAAAGTTATTATCATGACGGAAGTCTGTTACATTTTCAGCCTTTACAAAGACTACATCAACACCTTGGTAAAGACGACGCAATAATGTTGTGGCTGCCTTAACTGATTGATTAGTTTCAACCAATTGACGAGCAATAAAACCACTTAAATCATCTTCTGTAAGAGGTGCAATACGTGTAAGACGCGCATATTTTCGCTCACTAATAAGACCTTGATGTTTCAAGAATGACCAGAATACCTTTTGGTTAGTTTGAATCGTATTGTCTATTGGATACGTATCCGACTTTTTAGCATTCGCAGTACGCTCACATAATACTAAATTATCAAAGCTATCATCTTTTGTAAGACTGCGAGGATAAATATGATCAATATCATAGTTATCTGTATTTAATAAATTTAAATCTATAATATTCCCTGTATAAGCACAACGCCCCATTTGAGTATAATATAAATATAACTTTTTACTTCTTAATGCCGCATCATCGTAGTTAGCTAGTCCTGATTTCAGACCGTCAACCTCTGTGTCCTTTAGCCCACTTAATAAAGCTTCATCTTTTTTAATCGCAGCATATAAATCAGATAATCGTTTTTGACGAGAATCCTTTTTCTTTTTCTCTGTTTTATTAGACCGCGTTACCTCTACAAAGATACGAGATGGTAGCGCTTTTTTTATATGTATAACCTCATCAACGATACGCAAAGCTTGCCATACCGCACGTTTAACAGCAGGAGAAAGCGCCAATTCATCGATAATATCATGAGGATTAACTACTTGACCCTCTGTCAATTTAACATTTTCTTCTTGAATGCATTCCATAAAGGAAAATTTATCGCCTAATAGTTCCATCAAGTTATAGCTAGAATTGTGCATAAACTTAATAATAGTTGCAGGTTCACAACCACCAGTTTTATCACAGCCCTCGATACCATTTAGTAATTTCTTAGAAATGCGACCCCAATCTCGATATCGTAATTTGGCCAGCTTTTTGATAGTTTCATCATCAATGCACGAAGAAAATTTATTACGCAATGTTTCACGTAACATTTTTTTACTTTCACCAAAGATAGTAATATTCGTAATAATCTCTTCAGCCATAGATGTATCAAAACCATCGCCAAGGATACGAACCATATCACGATAAGATGTTAGATCATTTTTAATTTCCCCATCTAGACCTGTAATCTCAGGTTTATGAGGTTTTGAGATATAACCGTTATCTTTTAAAAACTGTTCTATCCGATTTTTGGTCATTTTCTTATGGTCTTGCTTAAATACGGCCTTAATAAGATGCGCTTTTACCTTTGGCTCTAATGGCTTCCCATCAATACGCACATTATTTAGTTCGTTGAGCAACATGAACTCACTATATAAAAGAGATGATTTAGGCAGCACATCTTCACCTAACAAATAAGTGCATTTATTCGTAAGGTTTTTGATGAAAGCTGCTGCTGATTTTTCTCTATCAATTTTATCTTCAAAATTCCATGGTGTAACCTGACCAGAGGCTTTACGGACAGCCCAAGCGAACCCACCATTATTCACATTATGATGTGTATTTAAAGGCCCTACATAGTATGGAATACGGAATTCAAGCAGTTTAATGAGTTTCTCTGCTACAGAATATCCATCAGCCACTTCATTTAGGAATGGGAATTTGGATTTACATTTATCAAGAATAGTCTTGAGTTCCTCCAAATGTAATTGATAAGGAATAACCCCATTATCTTTAATACGTTGTAATGGCAATAAAGTTTGCAGCTCAATTTCACTAAGAATATAATCTTTATCCTTAGAATCAGATAATCCCTCTACTATTTTCTTAGTGTATTTATAAAATTCTTCACGATTACAACTAGTTTCTTCCGTACGACCTTGTTTAATATAGTGAACATAGTTGTGTAAGCCTTTTTCATCAGACTTAAACATCGTATTATAGAGCTTTCTATCAGCCTTTAATAAAGATTTAAGCAAAACTAAATCATCTTTGTGTTTGTTGTAAGCTTTAACCTTAGATTCAGAAATAGTAAGACCAGGTTCTTTAATCGACATAAGGATAATAGCGTCATATACAGATTTACAATCATCAATGATATGAATCTCATCCCCCCAAGCTTTAGCTAGGTCATCACGTCTCTCATCATATGTATCCCCTATAATTTGTAACTTTTTAAGATCTTCATCTAAATCCTCTACAGAGCCGAATAAGTCAGTAAGGCTCGCAGATAAACCTAATACCAAATTAGCAAATGATTTAAGTCTTTTTTTATCCTCCTTGACCTGTTCTTTTTGAGTTTTACCAGAAGTATCCACTTCATCAGTAATTATATATGTATCAACAAGACGTTCTATGGCCTTTGCTTTGTCAGATTTTGTTTTACCTGACTCCATAAGGATTTGACCGATAGAACCAATTGCAGTAGTAGAATCAAAACAATTGAAGGTGATATTTTCTAAGGCTTGTTTAAGAACATCATCAAGTGTAGAAGCGTTAGAATCAAATGTTGCACCTTCATAGAGGAAGTTACCACGGTACTTTAAAATATGGTGTACTGCCAAGAATAACTTACGAATATCATCAGTACCATCTTTCATTAACTCTGCACGTAAATGATATATAGTAGGATACGCTTTGAAGTAATCTTGATCAGTATAGTCCTCGTTAATAAATAGAATATGTTTTGAACTATGCCCCGTCGTTTTATCTTCATAGTGGTATTTACTTTCACGAAGACGCATGAAGAATGTAGAATCCACCTGCGCCATAGCATCAGCAAACAATTCTTCTAATAGTTTTAAGCGTAATTTACGACGTTCTAAACGACGACGCATAGACCGGAATCCACGACGTGCTACAGCGGATTCTCCCTCATCAAACAAACGGCTGCCCCACATTTTATGAGAGCGAAATTTTAGTAGCTCATATGACTTATTTGTTACCGCCCAACCTACTGAGCTTGTTCCAATATCTAGCCCCACAAAATAATCTTTAATCGGATAATCTTTCAAATGACTTGAAATAAGTTGGTTCGATGCTTGCATTTCCATAAGCGCTCTCCTTCGGAAATTAATAATTGACATTCATCAAAAGCTTAACTATACTATAAGTAATCCAAT
>ERZ773070.1405-NODE-1405-length-14887-cov-2.966694_pt1 | contig 14887 bp, 12 predicted proteins | sample MGYA00580618_ERZ773070 | MGnify/ENA primary metagenome ERZ773070 (study PRJEB29015, sample SAMEA2738023) | human oral metagenome | biome: human oral; feature: human-associated habitat; material: dental | place: China | collected 2019 ... | reverse complement strand
CTATGTCTTTGATATGTTTTCTTATTTTTTGCGAGGAGGTTTCCTTATCGTCTCGTAAGCATAATATGAGTCTATCTGTATCTCTTTTATATTCTCGTTTTGACTCGTCCAGATATAAAACTATGTCTGGTGCTAATATAACTTTGTTTTTTTTGAATATTTGTTTCATCTTGTCATAACTTTTCCGTTCTCTCGCAAAAATAGTTAGGTTATTGTGAGAATTGTATATAGATTGCGTTTTTAGTAACTCTTTTTTACCTGTATTTGTTTCTGAAAAATCAATTGTTTGCGGAAATGAAACAATTTTGTTACCTGGAAATTTTTTGATAACAAACCGTCGTTGCTCCTCTATGTCTTTATATATATCGCCCATGTTACCGCCGCCAGTTATAGTAATAATATCGTTTTTGTTTGTCTTCTTTTTAAGCGACCTCAATTTGTGATAAGTTTGGCTTATTGGCACAACTATTATTTTGCGATCTGGAAAACTATCTCTTAAAAACTTATTTTGTGCATATGCTATAGCGATATCTCCCAAGTTGCCATAGTCGGCTGCCAGTGTAATTATAATTTTGTTGTCGTGCTTTGAAAGGTTCTTATAACCATCTGAGCTTGATGTTATATAGATTATCCAATTTTTCATACTTTGCGGAATAATGTCTTTTATGTATCTATTTATATTTCTTTTTTTCATACAAGAAAAAAATAGAAGAGTATTGAATTTTTTATTTCTTAGCAAACCTATAAATATTCGATCAGTAATACTGCCTACATTCTCGGGTATTTTGCTAATATTGTTAAATAGGTCATGCAGAGTGCGTATCTTCTCTTCGCGACTAATGGTTGCGGCGTTAGCTACAATATCTATTGACCATCTAGTTTTATTAATAGTTTCCTTGATGCGAAAAGATCGCACATTATATGTTGAAACTTTTAATGATTTCATTGAACTGCAAAACGCCTGAATTGACCTATGGTCATATTGTGCAATTTTTTTGTGATATGATTTTCCCAAAGTTGCATGACTATATTGAACATAATGATATATCGGATGACTGTAAAATCCAATACTTTCCGCACATTTATAAACTTGCTCATTAAAAACTATATCTTCTATATATGATAAGTTTTTTTCGAACATTAGATTATTAACTAATAAAAATTTACGCCTATATATTTTATTCCAAGCATATCCTAGTAGACCTGGATTACTTATGTTTATGTTTTTGCTATCTTTTGTAATAATCTTGCTTGACTCCGTAATAATTTTTTCTGTTTTTACAGAGTCGCCTCTGTGTATGTCATAATAATATCCGAATATACATACATCTAACGAGTTATTTGTGCTGTATTTGAGAAGCGAACCTAGGGAATTGATTTCAAGAAAATCATCGCTATCTATAAACATTATATAGTCACCACTTGCCCTAACAAGACCATAGTTGCGTGCGTCAGAGAGACCTCCATTTTGTTTTGACAAGACTACTGCTCTCGAATCGCTTACTATTCGTTTATTAGCTATTTCAGCTGTTTCATCAGTACTGCCATCGTCTATGATTAATAACTCTATATTCTCATAATCTTGATTAAGTATGCTGTCTATTGATCTATTTATATATTTTTCAACGTTATAAGCTGGCATAATAATTGATATTTTTTTATTCACTTGGTTCTCCTATATATATTTTTACTAGGTTATCTGTAATATGGCGTATATCATATTGATTACACAGTTCGCTAGATATTTTTTTTGATCGACCTCCTTGCATGATGCGCGATATCTCATCCGACCAACGAGCTGCCCCCAACGAGAGATCTAAAAATGCCACCTCTGCGCTTAATTTTACATCATGGTCAATAGCGCTGCTAATAACGCAAGGTAACTTATTAGCTTGAGCCTCAATAAGCACCACGGGAAGACCTTCAAAGAGCGATGGCATTACGAAAACATCTGCCGCGCTATACATTTTTTCCGTATCTGCTATTACCCCAGTAAAGATAACATACTGAGAAAGACCTAACCTGCTTACTTTATTTTTAATCGTACTACGAAGCGGTCCATCGCCAACAAGAATTAGATAAGAGTTTGGGTAATTTTTGTGATACTCGCTAAATATATCAATAATAAAACTATGGTTTTTTACTTCATAAAACCGCGCCACATTTAGTAGGACTGTTGCATTTTGGGGAATATTCAACTTAGTGCGCACCTTTTTTCTTACAGCAGAACTATAAGAAAACCTTGGCAGATCAATTCCGTTATTAATAACTATAAAGTTATCATCCCTTCCAAAGAGCGCATAGCCCGCCTCTTTTGCGCAAGCTATTCTTTTCGTTGCGTAGTGTCGAATTGCGAATTTAGATAAGGCAAAATATATTTTTTTAACAAGCGAAGGGCTTACTTCAGACGTCGTACTGTGGGAGTGTACTATTCTAGTAGATACCCCTGCTTTTTTTGCTGCTATTAACGAAAATACTGAATTGTAATATGTATGTGCGTGGACTATATTGATTTCATTGTCTTTTATGACAGATTTTATCGCCTTTATATGAGATACTATCCCTACTTCTTTTACATCGGGTATGCGTATGATTTCTCCGCCCAGTTGTTTGATTTCATCTTCGTAGTCAAAGTGTTTATTGCTGAAACATAGAAAATAGAATTGAAATTTATTGCGGTCAATTGCACGAAATACGTTCATGACAAACGTCTCGGCTCCACCGCGATTCATACTAGCGACAACGTGCAGGATGTTGACTTTATATTTAGACATTATGCGTTTCTCCTGTTTGTATCTTTTTTAATTTTCTATTCCGATAGGTCCGTATAAACCATACGGGAGCTAGACCAGCCAGTATACTTTTAACTATCCGCATGTATTCTGTAACCCCAGCGCCCAATAACGGATAGTAGTGAAGACGAGCTTTAATTTCTCCACCTCGGTAGCGCAGAGTACGCTTTTTGTAATCGTTTTGGTTAACCCTATACAAATATAAGGCGCTATTTAGCATATACATTTTCTTTTCTGCTAAAAGTAAATCACACCATAAGGCAAGATCCTCTGCTCTATTATAGTTCTTGTATCCGCCAATTTGTTGAATGTCGCTCTTTTTCATGATAGCCGCGGCATGTATCGGTACGTCCCCTCGCATAATTTCTCTTTTTGTTTTTTCTCCACTAGATCCTATCGCGCCGAAGCTTTTAGAACCAGAGAATTCTATAGCTAGACTTGAGACAACGGAATATTCGGGGTGCTTTTTAATGTAGTTATAAAGCTCTTTAATTCTGTCTTTCTCAGAGATATCATCGGTGTCCATGCGCACTAAATATTCGCCGTTTGCATGCGCTATTGCGTTATTTAGAGAGTAAACAAAACCTTTATTACACGGATTTTTGATAATTCTTATTCGCTTGTCGTTGCCAAGTTTCTTTTTTATCACTCCTAAGTCGTTCTTTCCGCCGTCGTCGACAATAATAAACTCAAAATCACTATGTGTTTGATCTAGGATACTTTTGATTGCGGTTTTAAGATCGTCAGTATTTGTATTATACTCCGCCATAATAACTGAGACGCTAACCTTAGTCATCTAAATTTTTCCTCCGCTTATGCTAAATTTATATGGTATTATATCTGCTTGTCCTAATATAAAATACGATACAGCAAAAAAACCTATAGCGTAACATACTATGATACTGTATATCATTGCTTGCCTTGGCTTATTTGAACCCAGCCTTACGGTTATTGTCAGTAGTATTATATATAACAGCGAGAAGTAAAGAGCTTGCCGCTTAATAAACGGCGACACAAATCCTAGCGACAATAGTATTATCTCCATGATAGCGCCAGACATAATGAAAGTGTTGTACAGTATATTGTCGCGCAGAACGATATATTTTGACAGAATGAATATAATAGCCAACAGCGCAAGCTTACAATAAAACATAAGATTTGCACCGTTTTCGTTAACATACGCATATAATTCATACCTATCGAACCCAGGTACTAATAGTGCAAGATTAAGTGCATTTACGGTTACGGCGATAGTTATAGATACCATTACGATTAGTCTAATAACGTATCGCGAGCCTAGCGATCGCGGCGATTGATTGTTTTTTAACATGCCGATTCTAATAATAAAATAAAACGGTATGACGAGTAGCGCGCTAATATGAAATAGGCTTGCGATTACACACCATACAACAAAAGGTGTTGTCCTTTTGTCTTTGGCGTATGATAGCGCCAGGAAAACGATAGATACTGCTATGCCTTGGCGTACAGCATTAAGCGACATCGGCAACAGTGTCATGAGGTACAAGAAAGTTACTAGACCAGGATATTGAGGTTTAAATCGCACCAGCCCTATATAAAAGAATACTATAGTAAGCGCTGTTGTTATGATAAATAGCATCCTTGTATCATATGGTGCAAATAATGATGAAAATTGTTCGAGTATAGTGTACCCTACTTCAATACCATCAATATCTACAAAACCCTTTTTAACATGCTCAGAAAATATATTTATATAGTTAAAATAATCTGTCCCCACTCCATATCGGAATCCTCCGATGATGATAGGTATTAGCAAGCCAAACATGCAGAATATCCGCTTTTTTGCGCGAAATCCAAACGATACAAGATAGGCAGATAACGCAAAAGCGATGATATAGAAGAAAAGGCTTGCAAGGTTACTCATGATACACCTTCTCCGCCATTGATAATATAGATTTTATATCGTATTGACTTGCTAGTTTTATAGAATGCTTGCTGAACTGACGCGATAGGCTGGGATTGCGACGGATTTTTTCTATTTTTTGCAAAAGCTCTTGTTGATCAAACCCAACTACAAATCCATTCACGCCGTCTTCCACTAGCTCAGTTGTACCGCGGCATTTGGTGGTGACTATTGGTAGGCCAGCAAGCATTGCTTCGATAAGATGGACAGGCAGGCCTTCTCGGTGACTAGCCGATACAGATAGGTCGGACATTTGTAGTAATTGCGGAATGTCAGAACGGTAGCCTAAAAAGTGCACATTCTTAGCTACGCCTAGTTTATCGGCAAGTTTTTTATGGTAACCATTTAGATTATCTTTGCCAGCCAGCAGTAAATGTACTGATTTATCTTCTTTATTGATTTCGTATAACACATGTAGTAGCAGAGTTTGATTTTTATTTTTATTCAATTCTGCTGGGTAAATCATCACGAAGTCGTCTTTTTTAAGACCGAGTGATTTGCGAAGTTCTAGCTTTTGCTTGGTAGTTAGCTTCGGCTTGAAACGCTTCGGATCAACACCCACGCCAGGCATATATATAACATTTGTCTTGAATTGCTTTTTAGCGCGATGATAATCCTCTTTATTGATAGTAATAAGCGTGTCCGTATGGCGAGCCATCAGGCGCTCAACTGGATAATAAATTAGCCAATTTAACAGAGGTGCACCTTTGAAAAAGTGAAAACCGTGGGCTGTATAGATAATTTTAGTACCGTTTCTACGAGCCTTTTTGGCAGCCAGCCGCGTTACTACGCTACCCATCGGCGTGTGAGTGTGAATGATGTCGTAGTTTTCTTGGTTGATAATCTTTTTCAACTGTCTGTAAGCGGTAATATTACTCAGCCTGAACGGGCTTCGCGTAAATGGTACAACAAATGACTTATCACAATCCAGAATTTCTTCCTCGCCCATCGACGCGTAATGAACTTCCCAACCTTTTTTGCTCATCATGCGCATAAACGGGCGGTTAAACTTTTGGAAACTAGCAACGTGCGATGTAAAAAGAATCTTCTTAGTTTTCTTATGGCTACTCATATTAATTTATCTATCGTTTTTTCCTTGGTTTATTCTGTTTTTTCAGCTCCTGCAACTCTTCGTGTATGCCGCTCTTACCCAAAGTATTCGATTCTTTGTCAAAAAGCGTTTTGATAGTTACAAATATAATTTTAACATCGTTTAGCAAAGTAACGTTATCGACATAGTCCAAATCATGGGCAATTTTTTGTTGAATTGATATGCTATTACGACCGTAAGCTTGCGCTCTGCCTGTAATTCCCGGACGGACGTTGTTTCGGCGGCGCTGATTGCTATTCATATTATCGTAATAGTCAGTAATCCAAGGGCGCGGACCGATGAAGGACATGTCGCCTTTTATTATGTTAATAAGCTGTGGTATTTCATCCAAAGAGGTAGCGCGGATTACTTTACCTACCCTGGTTAGAGAGTCTGATTTCGAAGTGTCGTGTACATCGTTGTCGGCAGGCATGCTGCGAAATTTATATAGGGTAAATGGCTCGCCGTCTTTACCAGTACGCTTTTGCCTGAATAGGATTGGGCCGCGCGAATCAAGTTTAATACAGCCAGCGACGATAATGAAAATTATTGCAGTAAATGGAAACAGGATTAGTGCGCCTGATATATCTACTAGGCGCTTTCCGTATTTTTGATACATCGTTTGGCCTCCTTAGTATTATTTCTTTGGCTTTGTTTTGGTGGTTAGCTGCGATTTCCTGTAATCGTAGATAAAGAAAAGTACGATTATAGCTAGCGCCATAGAGGCTGCGGTCATTAAGCCAATTTGTTGCAGAGGCTTGATGTTTGATGAGCCGTTTGGTGTGTCAGCCGAGTCAACGACGCTGATTTTAACAGAGCTATTACCGTAAAGCGACTTGGATTGCTTTTCAAATTCTTGGATGGCTGATTCTAAAAGCGCTTTGCTAGTTTTTGGATTAGAGGTGCTCATTGATACGTTAATGATATCGGTGTTTTTAACGTTTTCTGCCGTAGTATTACCAGATAGGGTTTTATAATCATCTGAATAATCGTTGTTCGCGATAACCGGATCAAGTACACGGCGCGACGTGAATAATTTTACATAGTTATTCAATGTCACCGAACCTTGATTGCTGCCCGAGTGGTCGGCGCCGATCAATAAAATAGTAGCCGAACTTTTGTACTGCGGCTGTTGAATAAAGTACGTGTAAGTGATACTGATAATTGCGCCAATCATGACGGCGATGGCAATAGTTAGCCACCTTTTAGCATAAAAGCGCAATAAGTCGTAAAGATTAATTTCGTCCATGAAACTCCCTTTAATGTTGCAATATGTTATTGATTTGACTGTAGCATAAACTTCTCTTTTTGTAAATAATATACCCTAATATACTTATGCTTTACGGTCTGGTTGTTAAAGTTTAGATAGTGGCTTATAACGCTTATGCTTGTTACGCTTATGTAAAGTTTGCTATTATCTTTTTATAAGGCATTAAGGAGGGGTGCTTATGAAGATCAGAGGGTATGATATTACAGAAAAAAGAGTGGCGGCTGCTTGTGCGGCTATGCTAATAGTGGTTTCGTTGCTTGCGGCTATTAAACAAGCTAACGCGTCAGATACTATGGCGAATTTGCTAGATAATAAAGAGTCGCAAAAAACTTCTAAACCGACCGAACAGAAATTAAAGACCAAGCCAAATAACGACTTATCTCAACAATTTGTACCGCAAAAGAATAACAATAATACTAACACCGACACCGAAAAAAAGACCACCGACACTAACACGCAAAATAATAAAGTTAATGATACAGGAAAGAAAAATACAGCAGACACTAAAGATAAAAACCAGGTCACGCAGCAACCTGCAAATGCCCCAAAAGCCAAACCAGATAGCTACACTTACATCGTACAAGAGGGCGATTCATATTCAATAATTGCTCGCCGCGCCATCAGCGAGCATGGTGGCTCAAGTTTGAGCTCTGCGCAGAAGATTGCTGCTGAAGCTAAATTAGTAGAACAAGCTGGCTGGCCGGAAGTTGATGCTGGGCAATCCGTAAAGATTGACGGTACAGCCCTCTCGCAAGCGATTAGCTCGGCTCGTTCAATGACGGCTGACGAACAGCAAATGTGGCAATCTTATGCTGACGATATCGTCTGGTAGCAAGCACCACCGTGTCGGATAGCTTACAATGAAAGTCGGCTAATTTATGTGGAAATTAAAAAATTCACCATATATTGATGAATTCTTCTATGGTGACCTTACCGGGAATCGAACCCGGGTTGCCAGGATGAGAACCTGGTGTCCTAACCGCTAGACGATAAGGCCTCAACGCCAGTTATTGTAGCAGAAACCTAGCTCTGTGTCTATACGCGTACGACAAATAGCTCTTACGCTCATTGATCGTTTATTGACTTTTCTAAAAATATTCTGTATAATAATGATATCAAATGCAGATTTAATAATTAATGTTAGCTGGCGGTGGAGCTAGCTAGCAGTAAGGAGGAGCGATGCATGCGTAAATATATCAATTGGCTGCAAAATGCGCCAAAGCAGTTTTATGCGCTGGTTATGATCGCGGCAGTGTCCGCAGCTTTGCCTGTCGCATTGAACGCTTTGGGCCCGGCAAACAACACGGACGCAGCTTTTACTATCGATAAGAAAGTTCGAATCGCTGGTACAGCTGAATGGAAGGATAGTACTACCGCCAAACCGGGCGATACTGTCGAATACCAAGTAACCTACACCAACAAAAGTAAAATTCGCCAACTCAATGTCGCTTTACGCGATAAAATGGGCAAAGGTTTGCGGTACGTAGCCAATTCGTCTGTCTTAAACGGCACTAAATTATCTGACAAGCTTATGGAAAGCGGCGTAAATCTCGGACATCATGATTCGGGCGGTAATGCTGTCGTTTACTATAAAGCTGTCATTCCTAACAAAGAGAACTTGTCATGTGGCACGACGGTACTAAAAAACACCGCCACCATTAACGTCGGCAATACTCCTAAGAGCGATGAAGCGACAGTTACCGTAGAAAACGAATGCGCGCAAGCTCCAATTTACAAGTGTAACTCGCTAAATATTGAGAAGATTTCTCAAGATGACTTCAAGTTTTCCGTACAATACACAGCATCAAACGGCGCAGTGTTTAAGAAGGTAGTGTACAAGGTCTATGATGCCAATAACAATGAAGTTTACAGCTCAGACAAAGGCAACTTCAATGGCTTTAAGCCAGGCAAATATACCGCCAAAGCTTTCATTACCGTAGCAGTAGACGGCTCAGAAAAGACCGTCACTAGCGAAACTTGCGAAAAGCAATTCGTTATCGATGGACAGACTACTCCTAAAAAATCGAGCGTTAAAATCGACAAACTGGTAGAAAACGCTGAGCAAAAAGCAGTTGGCGTTAATAAAGAATTCACTTACCAAATTAAAGTCGCCAACAACGGCGAAACTAGCCTTAAAAACGTCGCTGTCACCGACAATGCGCCAACAGGCATAACCTTTACTAAGGCTAGCGCTGGCGCACTAAAAGACAACAAGTGGAACTACACTATCGCTGAATTACAGCCTGGACAATCTGTAAGCTTTACAATTACCGCGAAAGCTCCGGCTGCTATAAATGGCGCAGTTAAAAACACCGCCTGCGCAGATATCCCGGAAACCGCGGCAAATGCGCCAGATAGCTGTGACAGTGCAACTGTGACAGTTGAGGCGGCAAATAATAATCAAAAACCGACAGATCCGAATGACAATAAGAATCCATCAAAGCCGTCAAAACCGACAGAGCCAGAGAAACCTTCAATACCAACTAACCCGAATCCAAAAGCTCCGTCGAACCCTACAAACCCTTCGACACCAACGACGCCATCAAACCCGACGCCGACGACACCAAGCAAGCCTTCGACCCCAACATCCCCATCCCCATCTCCAACACAGCCGTCATCTCCCACAACCCCATCTCCATCGACAACAAACACCGAATCAACAGTAAAAAACCCTTCAGCAGGACCGGCTGCTTTGCCAAAAACCGGTATGAATGACCCGCTAGTTGGCGGACTTGGACTCGGCGCATTGATGACAGCTGGTCTAGCCTACGCCATTAGCCGGCGTCGTATATAGAGACTGACCGCTCCAAAATCTTTTTCTGAAGCGTTCAGTTTCAGATAGTGCACTCCCTGTTTAGCAGGGAGTGTCTTTGTTGTATAATAGAAATATATGGCCAAGCAGAAGAAAAAACGCAGTAAGAAATATTCCGGCATAGACGCCGCCTCTAAGCGTCCAAGCGTTACTAAAATAACCGCCGCCAGCCGCTCGAAAACATCGCAGTGGTTGTTTGATCGGAAATCACTGCTTAAACCAGCTGGCATAGTCCTAGTTATTATATTAATAATTGTCTTGATTCTGTCAGGGATTTTCCGCTTGTTTTAATGTTTCACCTAAGGTTTACCTGCTGGAATTCTAAATCCAAACACGCTACCCTTCCCCTCTTCTGATGAAAATATTATTTCTCCGCCATGAAAGAGGATAACTTTCCTCGCTAAAAATAAGCCGACACCAGTTCCATCCGGCCGTTTCCTCCTGGCATTTGAGCCGCGGAAAAATTTACCAAACAAATTCGGCTGCTCGGCTTTCGGCACGCCAATACCCGAGTCTTTCACTGTAAATTCGATAAAGTCGCCTTTTTTAGACAGATTTATCGCTACGTCTTTATTAGGCTTGGAATAGTAGATGGCGTTATCGATCATGTTTAATACAACTTGGCGAATTTTTTCGGCGTCAATTTTAACTTCCGGTATATTTTTATTAATTTTTACTTTCAACTTTACCGACCGCTGGCTGGCCACCACTTTCAATAGAGCAACTTCTTCTTTCACAATTTGCGCAATGTCGGTTTTTTGCTTGTCAATCACAAATTTACCAGTTTGCAGCCGCGAGACGTTCAAAAAATCGTTAATTAGCCGCACCATTCGCTCGCTGGAAGAAAAAGCCTCCCTTAGAACAGCCTTCTGAGTTGACGACACTCTACCCAAATCACCCTCAAGCAGCATATCCAAATATCCCTTAATACTCGTTAGCGGCGTTCTTAGCTGGTGCGATGCCATTGAAATAAACTCATTCTTTGACTCATCGAGCCGTTGAAGCTGGCGATTAGTCAACCTCAGCTCTTTGGTCGATTCGTCAATTTTACGCTGCAAAGTATCGTTCAGCCGCTTAATTTCCTCCACCGACAGAGCATTCTGAATCGAGATCGCCAATTCGCTAGCTACTGATTCCAGAATGCAAATATTCCGCCGGCTATATTTGCGCCCTTTACGCTCGCCTAAAAACAATATGCCCGCCTCGCGATCTTGCTGCACTAAAGGAATTGCCACCGCAGTTTTATGCAGCTTAAATAACTTCTGTAAACTTTTATCTTTAATATCTTTGGTAATAATCGCCTCAGGAAAACTATAATGCTTCCAATAGTACTGCATAATTTTTCGCGTATCATCTTCAATTACCGCATAGCGCCGGCGCCCAGCTCGGCCGTAAATACCTTTACTAGGAATGCAAAACGTGACTTTTTCCAGCTCAAATTCCCGCATAATATAACTGCTGATTCGTCTGAGCAATAGTTGCAGGTCAGTAGTTTGCGCTAATATAGCCGATAAACCCTGGGAGAAATCTTCAAAATTACATTCATTGCGATAAAATATTTTATCAGTATATGTATCAAAAAACTTTTTTATCGGCTGGAAAAGAAATGCCAAAACCACCGCCAGAATAACATCTATCGGCTCCAGGCTAGATCCCAGCGCAATGTTTTCATACAGCAGCAGCTTAGATATCGCATAGGACAAAACAAAATAAATACCAGCCAAAGAGCCGATCAGCAGCACATACACAACGCCGCGCGTTAGCGCCGCCTTAGCGCCTATTTTTTTATAACGAGAAACCGAAACATGGATAGCAACCGCCGCTAATATAACCGCCAGACCAACCATAAGAATAGGATTGTGCGCTGTCATGCTAATGTTTATTATAACATCCAACCCGGTAATTCATGCTATACTTTTATTATGATAAAGATTGTTATTATTGAAGACGATCCAACCATCAGTCAGATGTACCGTATAAAATTTGAGTCTGATGGTTTCGAGGTGCATTTGGCAGCAAACGGGCAAATTGGTATTAATGTAGCAGAAAAAGTCCGGCCGGACATAATCTTATTAGATTTGCAAATGCCAGAGATGGACGGCACCGAAGCGCTTAAAATAATCCGTTCTCAAGATTGGGGTAAAACCGTGCCAGTTATCATACTAACTAACCTTGGCGAAGAAGAAGCGCCGCACGAGCTGCGGAGCCTGGGTGTTGATAGCTACATTGTCAAGGCAAACTACACGCCGCGCCAAGTTGTCGAGCAAGTCAAATCAGCCATAAAAAACGACTAACTGATAAAAATATCTAATTAGTTTTTGCCGGTAATTTTAGGCAGGCGTTAATGACATTATCAAACAGCGCGGCGACCGTAAGCGGACCGACACCGCCTTTTTTAGGCGTGATGGTAATATCATTCCGCTGGCGAACTTCCTCCGCCGTGTCGCCAACTATCCTACCGTTCTCCGACGCCGTTCCCGCATCAATAACCACGGCTTTCGGTTTTATCATCTGGCTCGTTATTAATCCTGGAACTCCCGTAGCCGACACGATAACGTCATAATTTATCAATTCACCCAAGTCGTCGCCTTTCTCAAACACCGCAGTATCGACCCCAGACTTCTGCCACATTCGCTCCAGCGGCGCGCCGACCAGCCGTCCGCGCCCCACGATCGCTATTTTTTTTCCTTTCAGCTCAATGCCATATCCAGCCAGCAGCCAATTGATGGCTATCGGCGTTGCGGCATCAAAAATCGCGTTTCGGCACAAACCGTCAACATCCTTCTTTTTATCGACGCTTTCTAATAATTCATCTGTTTGTTCTGGATTGTCTACGGGCAATTGGACAATTATTCCTTGCACATCTGGCCTGGTGTTCAATTCTTTTATTATATTTAATGCTTGCCCTGAAACTGCTCGATGAATTTCCACATCAATTAGAATATCCGCACCGTACCGCTGTTTTAAGCGCATATATGTCTCAATTACTGGATTCTGGACATCTGTCACAATTGCTAAGCGCGGCTGTATATGGCGCGCTTGGCGTAGCGCTCGTACTTGCTTAGCTTGGCGCTCCTTAATGAAACCCGCCAATTCCGATCCGTTTAGCTCTCTCATTTTACCCAGTATAACAATTACCGCTCCTTGAGTACAGAGATAACCTGTGGTATAATCTGAAAAGCTTGGGTTTCTGGCGGATGTAGCTCAGTTTGGTTAGAGCGCTGGATTGTGGCTCCGGAGGCCGTGGGTTCGAACCCCATCATTCGCCCCAAGTAAATTTGAGCTTAAGGCTCTTTTTTATTTGACCAAAATTTTAAAGTATGATATAGTATTATATAGATTTTTTGCCAAGGAGGAATAAAAATGGCTAAATTTAAATTGAACCTTACAGAAATCATATCAAAAAAGATGGACAAGGTCTTTCAAGATACTCTTGATTGGTTTAGAGCTCACCACCCAATCTTTTGTAGTAGTCTTGATGATAAAAATGAGAATAATCTCTTAGAGGCGATTAAAAGTTCACTAATTCAGGCTACCGAAGTTCTGCTCGAAGAGGACTGTAGAGTGGAAAGTTCTGATGTTGATATTGAACTTCTAACAATCTTCGAAATTTTAAACGGTGAGAAGCCGACTGGAATTTCTTGCGTGAAGTTCAATCTAAAATTTATCAATCTTCTTATTAAAAAACTTGAAGATAAATCAGTCTTTAATTTTAATGAAGCGAATTTTCTTCTTGAAAATGCAATAAAATATAGCACAGAAAATAAAGGCTATCTCGAATTCAGCTAAAAATAACTCCCGATTTTCGGGAGTCTTTTTAACTATGAAAATAAAGTTTCGATCTTTGCGCAGAGTGAATTTAATCTTTCTGCAAAATCTTCGTAGCCGCGATTAATATTGTAGACATCTCGCAAGGTTGAAATTCCTGGCGCAGCGAGCATTGCAATTAAAACTACAACACTTGGGCGAAGGGCACTTGGCGCAACAACGTCTGCAGGTTTCCATTTTGTTGGGCCAGAAATATAAACACGATGTGGGTCAACAAGTTCAATTTTGGCATTTAGCTTGGAGAGCTCGGTGAAATAAATTGCACGGTTTTCGTAGCTCCAGTCATGAATCAAAGTTCTACCTTCCGCGACAGTTGCAATTAATCCAAGAAAAGGTAAATTGTCCATATTTATGCCAGGAAATGGTAGCGCGTGAATTTTATCTTTCGCAGCATGAAGTTTTGATTTTTTAACTTTAATATCTACGAGGCGCGTTTTTTTATTTTTCGAAAGATATTCGGGGCTAATTTCAAAATTCGCACCCATTTGTTCGAGGGTTGCAAGTTCAAGTTCGTTGAATTCGATTGGCGCACGTTTGATAGTAATTTCAGAATTTGTAACCAGCGCAACCGCCACGAAAGTTAAAGATTCAATAGGGTCTTCGCTTACGTAATATTCAACATCTTTATCGATTTTTGTTAATCCATGAACTTTTAAGGTTGTTGTTCCAATTCCTTCAATTTTAACGCCAAGCTCTTCAAGAAAGAAACATAAATCTTGCACCATATAGTTTGGGCTAGCATTTCGAATTGTAATTTCTTGACCGGAAAGTGCTGCGGCCATAATTATATTTTCGGTTGTTGTGTCTCCACGTTCAGTTAAGAGTATTGGTTTTTCAACTTTTTTTGGTTTGTTCGAAACTTTGTAAAAATCAGTTTGTGCTGTAACATTTGCACCAAAATACCTTAATCCAGAAAGGTGTGGCTCAACTGTACGTGTTCCTAAATTGCACCCACCAGAAAAAGGTATTTCGAATTCTGAATATTGGTGAAGAAGTGGACCAAGAAACATTAGAATACTGCGTGTTCTTTTAGCAGATTCAATATTCATATTTTCGAAAGATAATTCTTTAGGGGGTGTAATTTCGAGATCATTTTCATCATTTAGCCATTTAGTTTTTACGCCAATCGAGTTTAAAACTTCAATAATTCGAT
>ERZ773070.1403-NODE-1403-length-14902-cov-10.288678_pt1 | contig 14902 bp, 10 predicted proteins | sample MGYA00580618_ERZ773070 | MGnify/ENA primary metagenome ERZ773070 (study PRJEB29015, sample SAMEA2738023) | human oral metagenome | biome: human oral; feature: human-associated habitat; material: dental | place: China | collected 2019 ... | reverse complement strand
AACGCGGCTAAAGGAGGAAATTTTGCATGAGCAAACCAATAATTAGCGCTAAAAATATTAAGAAGTCGTTCGGGCAAACGCATGCGCTGCGCGGCGTCAGCCTGGATGTCGAGGCGGGCGAAGTCCTGGCGATTATGGGTCCGTCAGGTTCTGGTAAGTCGACGCTACTGCATAGCTTGGCGGCGATTACCAGCGTTGATAGCGGCGAGATTGATTTCGACGGACGGCGGATTGACAAACTGAATGATGATCAGCGCAGTATATTGCGGCGCACCAGCTTTGGCTTTGTCTTTCAATTTGGGCAGTTGGTGCCGGAGTTGACAGCGCTGGATAATGTGGCGCTGCCGCTGCTACTCAACGGTGTTAAGCGTAAAGAAGCTTATCAACAGGCGAAAACATGGCTGAATAAGGTTGAACTAGGCAATAAAGCTGACAGTATGCTTGGCGAGTTGTCGGGCGGACAAATGCAGCGCGTGGCGATCGCCCGGGCGATGGTGATTGAGCCAAAAGTGCTGTTCGCTGATGAGCCGACTGGTTCGCTGGACAGTCTGAATTCAGAGAGAGTTATGGAGCTATTTATTAAAACCGCCAAAGAGCACGGCACAACAGTCATCATGGTGACGCATGAGCCGACAATTGCCGCCTATGCCGACCGGGAAATTATCGTGCGCGATGGGCAAATTTCCGGCGCGGATGCAGCGGTGAATATGGCGCAGAATACCCAGCCAAATCTTAACAAAGCTAGCGCGAGGACTACCAAATGAGTGTTAGCTGGATGTTACTCAAAAAATCTGGCCGCCAGTCAGTAGTGCGTTTAGGCTTAACAGCGGCAGCAGTAGCGCTAGGGATTATGCTGGTGTGTTATTTCGTGGCTGGCACTAACGGACTGTTGGGCCGCTCGAACCGCGTAATCATTGGCAGTATCGCCGCTGATGCAAGTAATAATACGGATTCACAAAAACCAATCAAAGGCGTCGATCCATTGAAGGTTATGGCATGGCAGCCAGGCAATACGTCGAAGTGGCGCGATCAATCGATCAGTGTTTACTCGATGTACGGCACGGACAAGTCGCCGCAGTTTGCCAAGATGAAAACGCCGCGTCCGGGCGAATATTATCTGTCGAGAGCGCTAGCAGAGCTAGTTGCTGATTATCCTGAGGATAATATTTTAGCGCGGTTTGGCAAGAATACTAAGTATTTGGGCCTAATTCCTGACGAGTATGTCGAGACGTCAGATACGCTGATGATGGTGCGAGGCATTGATAGCCAGGAGGTGGCGCAAGCTGATACTTTGGCAAAATCACGCCAGCAGCCATCAGCGTTTGCGGATATTTACAAGACGGACAAAGAAGGTAAAAAGACGGTATCCTTTGATCCTTTTTCCGTGATGATTCTGGGTGTCGGCGCGACAATCTTGCTATTCCCAGTGGTAATTTTCGTGTCGGTAGCGACGCAATTAGGTGCTGCTCAGCGCGAAAAACGCTATGCGGCGCTGCGGCTGATTGGCGCTACTAAAAAACAGGTAGCGCGAGTGCTGATGCTGGAGTCATTTTTGGCGTCGACGGTCGGTGTGCTGATTGGCTTGACGATATTTTGGCTATGGCAAGCGCCGCTGCTTAATTTCAAAATGAACGGCGAAGGTATGTGGCCAAGCGACTTGAAACTGAGCATCACGCAATACACATTAATTATCATTCTGACGCTGGGACTGACGATGTTTGTCAATTGGCGGCGAATGCGGCGGGCGCAAATTTCGCCGCTGGGCGTGTCGCGGTCGGCTGAAAAAGTTAAAAAATTGCGGGTGTGGCGAGTGTTCGTGCCAGCGATTGGTATCGCGATTTTCGCCTGGATGTCTTCCAAACCGGGCATGGACTGGTTGAATGATAATAAGGAGTCAGCTTTGCCGTTAATACTAATGACGTCGGCGCTGCTGCTGATTATGTTCGGGCTGATTTTGGCAGGTAGCTGGCTGACTAATAAGATTGCGCTGTTGTTGGCGCGCTGGTCGAATAATGCTTCGGCGCTGATTGCTGGCAAGCGTACGGCGGTGCACTCGCAAACAGTTTTTCGCAGTGTTAGCGGCGTGGTGTTGGCGCTGTTTGCTGGCAGTTTTTACTTGACGGCGACCAGCGGTATTGAGGGCTTGAACGCTCAAACAGTTAAGGATAATGGCTATTCGCAGCTGAAGACTGGAACAGCAATGATATCTAGCCATTCGCTGCCTGATGACATGGCGCAAAAGCTAGCTCAACAGCCGTATATTAGCTCGGTGGCAGTGATTTATCCGCAGGAAAAGGGTAGTGCTATTCGCTGCCGCGATTTGGCGAACTATACTGAGCATGTTTGTCCGAGTGATGCTAGTCCAGATCAATTCGCGCTGCTGAACTTTGAAGAGCCGGTTGTTAAAAACGTTAAGCTGGTTGATAAACAAATCGCTACTGACGGCGGCAAAGAATATTTAGTAACGGTCAAGCACGAAAACGACATTGATAAATTGCGAACATTGGTAGCGACCAATACCAATAAGTACGATTTTAACTTCGTGGTTAGCGGAAGATGGGCTAAGCAGCCGCATATTAATCCGTCAATTCGCGAGTTAGCTGATTTGGCTTATGTCGGTATCGGCGTGACATTGTTTGTGGCGGTGGCAAGCTTGATTGTTTCGACGATTGGCGGGCTGATGGAGCGTCGTCGCTCGCTATACACTTTGCGGCTGGGCGGTATGCGTCTCATTCAACTGAAACGCTTGGTGATGGTTGAGTCGGTGGCGCCGCTGCTAATGACTTCGGTGCTATCTTGCGGTATTGGTGTTTGGACGGGCGCGGTATTTACGAAAATGTTCTCGACGACGCTCAAGCCAGTGCTGACACCAACCTACTTTGCCATCGTTGGTCTTGGGCTACTGACGGCCATCATCGGTATCTACTTGATTTTGCCGATGGTCGATAAGTTGACGCGGTCGGAGGCTAACCAAACCGAGTAGTGTGTTTGTATCGGCCCAAGGATAATCTATCGAAAAGCGTTCCAGTTGATGGCTGGGACGCTTTTTCTTATAAAATTCGATAAAACTCTTACGCTTTTAGTTTGATGCGCGTATACTATAAGTTATGAAAAGGGCAAAAGCACTACGAAAAATGGCGACTTGCCTGTTTGTAGCGGCCTTTTTAGCGATGATTAGCTGGATGCTGTATGATATACTGCAGCGCGACAGCAGCATCTCCAACGACACCGACGTGCTGGTCATGGGTACAAACGCGACATTTAAACCTTTTGAGTATAAAGACGGCGGCCAGGTGGTTGGCTTTGATGTCGAATTGGCGCAAGCTATCGCCAAAGACATGGGCAAAGAGCTAAAAATCGAGGATATGTCTTTTGATGGCTTGTTGCCGGCGCTTGAGAGCGGGCAAATCGATATGGCGGTGGCCGGTATGTCGGTGACCTCGGAGCGCGAGAAGAACGCGCTGTTTTCGGATCCGTACTACCAGGCATCGCAGCGAATAATTGTACCCAAAAATAGCAAGATAGCGAATAAGTATCAATTAGAACACAAGAAAATCGCTGTGCAGCTCGGTACCACGGGCGATCAAGCAGCCTCTAAAATTAAGGGAGCGCAAGTCGTGCAATTCCCGGCAGCGCCGAATGCTTTGCAAGAATTAGCGGCTGGCAAAGTTGACGCAGCGGTGATTGACGATGCGCCGGCTAAGCAGTACGTCTCTGGGTTTCCTTCGCTCAAAATTATCAACACGCCGCTGAGCAGTGAAAGCTACGCGATCGCTTTCAAAAAGGGCAATACCGAACTGGCCGAGCATGCCAACAAAACGATTGCCAATATGAAAGCCGACGGTCGTTACCAAGCGTTGTTGCAGAAATACTTTGGCACGGCGAAGGAGCAGGCATCATGAATTTTGGCGAAGTGATTTTTGGTGACGGACGCTGGGTTTATCTATGGCACGGACTAGAAGTAACATTGGTTTTGACAGTATTATCGGTGGCATTAGGCGTAATTATCGGCATAATTATCGCGTTGATGCGGGTGTCAAAAATCCGTCCGTTTAGTTGGCTAGGGCGTTTTCCGCGGCTGAAGCGTTTGGCTAGGTGGAATCCGGTAGCTGGTCTTGGACGTTTGTACGTTGAAATCATTCGTGGTACACCACTGTTGGTGCAGCTGCTTATTATGTATTATGTAGTATTTGGATCGTATCGTTTCATGCCGAAGATTTTCGTGGCGGCAATCGCCTTTGGTATCAATAGTGGCGCTTATGTGGCGGAAATCATTCGCGGCGGCATAGAGAGTATTGATAATGGACAGCTAGAAGCAGCGCGTTCGCTAGGTTTGAGCTATCCGCAGGCGATGCGCTATGTGATTTTGCCGCAAGCGATGAAAAATTCGCTGCCAGCGTTGATTAGCGAGTGCATTGCTATGCTTAAGGAAACGTCGGTAGTCGGCTGGATTGGCTTGGGTGATATTATGCGTGGCGCTGACGATATCCGCTCGTTGACAGCGACAGCATTCCAGTCGTTGTTTGCGGCGGCGGTTATGTATTTAGCGTTGACGGTTATCTTTACGAAAGTGATGCGGCGTTTCGAGAAGGGAGTGCAAGCTGATGATCAGGACGCGTAACCTGCGCAAATATTTTGGATCCAACCATGTGTTGCGCGGGATTGATTTGACGATCGAGGATGGTGAAGTACTAGTGATTGTCGGGTCGAGCGGCTCGGGTAAATCGACGCTGCTAAGATGTTTGAATTTACTTGAAAAACCTACTTACGGATCGGTTTTTGTTGATGACGTTGACATCACTCAACCGCACGTTAATATTAATAAAATCCGCCAGCGTATCGGTATGGTGTTTCAGCAATTTAATCTATTCCCTAATATGACAGTACTAGATAATATCAAATTAGCGCCTAAGAAACTACGCAAAGTATCGGATCGTAAAGCGAATCGGCGAGCCAAAGAGCTGCTTGAGCAGGTTGGTTTAGCTAACAAAGCCAATGAATATCCGCAGCATTTGTCGGGCGGCCAGCGGCAGCGAGTGGCTATCGCTCGGGCGCTCGCTATGGAGCCAGAAGTTATGTTGTTTGATGAGCCGACTAGCGCGCTTGACCCAGAAATGATTGGCGAGGTGCTTGACGTGATGCGCGATTTGGCTAAGCAGGGCATGACCATGGTGATTGTCACGCATGAAATGAGTTTCGCCCGTGAGGTTGGCACCCGGATGATTTTCCTTGACAAAGGCGACATCATTGAAGACGGTCCACCTAAACAAGTAATGGATCATCCAAAGACTGAGCGAGCGCGCCAGTTCTTTGATGCTGATAAATAGAAAAAATAGCGATAATATATTAAAAATAATCTATATTACAAAGCCAAAATTATCGTCTGTTGAACATAAAAAATTTAAGAAATAGCGGTCAGAACAAAAACATTAAGGATGAAACGCGTAGATTGTTACCACCAGCGTATCGTTGCGCTGAGTGTAATACTATTTTTACCAGCATTTGCCGTAGTATCTAATATTGCATAAAAATAGTCATCTAAATCAGCCAACGCAGGTGCAGTCTATCATCCAGCAGTATTGGACAGCACCGACTACTTGATTTAGCCGAGAAAAGGCTTGCATAAGCGTCATAAATCTATATAATGAAAACTATATAAGTAAATAAACAATGAATCATTTAGATCATAGCGGAGGTGGGCGTGAATCAAAAACCATTGCAAATCAATTCTGAAATAGGTGTACTAAAGACCGTACTGTTGCACCGGCCGGGCGAGGAGCTCGAGAACCTTACCCCTGATTATCTCAAGGACTTATTGTTCGACGATATTCCGCACCTGAAGGTGGCGCAAGAAGAGCATGATGAATTTGCCAACGTTCTGCGCGACCATGGCGTCGAAGTGCTGTATTTGGACGAATTGGTAACAGAGGCATTAAACAGCGATAATTTGAAAGCAGAATTTGTCGACGAAATGCTAGCAGCTTCCAAACAAGATTCGCGTCGAGTGACTCAAAGTCTGCGCGATTACCTATTGTCGATGCCGACCAACAAGATGGTGCGCAAAATTATGGCCGGTGTGCGCAAAGACGAGATTTCTCTACCGCCAGAGCATCACCAGCAGCTGCACGATATGGTCGAGCAAGACCATTATCCATTTTACCTAGATCCAATGCCGAATTTGTACTTTACACGCGATCCAGCCGCGACTATTGGCAACGGCTTGACGATCAACAAGATGCACTGGCCAGCTCGCCGCCGCGAGTCGCTGTTCATGCGCTATATCATCGACCATCATCCGCGATTTGCTGGCCACGATATTCCAGTTTGGTATAATCGCGACGAGAAGTTCTCAATGGAGGGCGGCGACGAGCTGGTACTAAGCAGCGAAGCGATGGCTATCGGTATCAGCGAGCGTACAACTGCCGAAGCGATCGAGAAAATGGCGACCGAGCTGTTTGCTGACTCTAACTTCAAGAAAATTATTGCTCTCGAGATTCCGAAGAGCCACGCATTCATGCACCTAGATACAGTCTTCACTATGATCGATTACGATAAGTTCACGATCCATCCGGAGATTCGCGACTTTGAAGGCAAGATGAATCTGTTTATCCTTGAGAAGGTTGAGGGGCAAGCTTATCCGCGGATTACCAAGCAGCATGATCTCGAAAAAGCGTTGTGCGAAGCGCTGCATTTGCCAAAGATTAACCTGATTGAATGCGGCGGTGGCGATGAGATTGCGGCAGCTCGCGAGCAGTGGAATGACGGTTCGAATACTTTGGCGATTGCGCCGGGCGTGGTAGTGACTTACGACCGTAATTATGTCACTAATGCTAAATTGCGCGAGGCTGGCGTCGAAGTTATCGAGGTTAGCGGTTCAGAACTCGGTCGTGGCCGCGGCGGCCCGCGCTGTATGAGTATGCCGCTGGTGCGCGAAGATCTGGACAACGAGCAGGTTACTGATAGAGTTACTTCGGCGGAGCGTTCGCTAGCAGCTACCTTGGCGGTACCAATGATTCAAGAGGAGCACGTCCGCAAAGTGGTGCCAGTAACTACAGATTCGACTACTACAATGGTAGCTAAGCTGCCAACTAGTCTGAAGGGTCGCTCTTTCTTGACTTTGAAAGACTTCTCGCCAAGCGATATTCGGCTGATGCTCGATACAGCACACGACCTCAAACAACAAAAGAAAGCGGGCAAAGCGCACCGCATTCACGAGGGCAAACAAGTGGCTTTGCTCTTTGAAAAGACATCGACGCGAACTCGCTGCGCCTTTACAGTGGCTGCTAATGATTTGGGCGTGGCGCCAGAATTTCTCGGTAAAGACGATATTCAGCTAGGTAAAAAAGAGTCAGTTGAAGATACTGCTAAGGTACTGGGCCGCATGTTTGATGGCATTGAATTCCGCGGCTTTAAGCATTCTAACGTCGAGGCGTTAGCGAAATATGCTGGCGTACCAGTCTGGAATGGCTTGACGGATACTTTTCATCCGACGCAGATTCTGGCAGACTTCATGACTATTGAGGAGCATGTCGGCAAGCTCAACGGCGCTAAGCTGGTCTTCGTTGGCGACGGACGCAATAATATGGCAAATAGCTTGCTGATTGGTGCGGCTAAAATGGGTGTTGACTTCCGTATTTTGGCGCCGCGACAGCTGCATCCGTCGGGCGATCTAGTTAGCCTAGCACGTTCAATTGCTATGGAAACTGGCGCGAAGATTACGATCACTGATAACCGTGCCGAAGCGCTAGAAGGGGCTGACGCTATCTACACTGATGTCTGGGTATCAATGGGTGAGGAAGACAAGTTCGCCGAGCGAATTGCCCTTCTCAAGCCATACCAGGTCAATGCGCAAATGCTAGCCGAGACGCATAACCCGAACGTCAAATTCTTGCATTGTTTGCCATCATTCCATGACCTTAATACCGAGACTGGCCAGAAGATTCACGACCAATTCGGTCTTGACTCGATGGAGGTCACTGACGAGGTCTTTAGTGGCGAGCACAGTGTTGTCTTTGATGAGGCTGAAAACCGCATGCACACTATCAAGGCTGTGATGGCATTGACGCTATAAATCCGAGTTGAAGGAGGCTCGAACAAAAAAATGGCAATCAAACAATTAGCAAAAAAGAAAGACGGGTTGGGACTCTGGTCGCTGACCGGCCTGGTTGTCGGCAGCATGATCGGCGCAGGTATTTTTAACCTAGTTCAAGGTACGGCTGAGGCGGCTGGTCCGCTGGCGACGATTATTGCGTGGCTGATTACAGGAGTTGGGATGATATTCCTGATTCTCAGTTTCCGCAACCTGACTATCAAAAAGCCGAAACTTAACGCTGGCGTGTATAGCTACGCTGAGGCTGGCTTTGGCAAGTATGTTGGCTTTAACTCGGCGTGGGGTTACTGGATTTCTGCCTGGATTGGTAATATCGCTTATGCGGTAGCCGTTTTCTCGGCGCTTGGTTATTTCTTTCCAGACTTGTTTGGCAAAGGGCAAAACTGGGCGTCAGTGGTTGGCATGTCGGTACTGCTGTGGAGTGTTCATTTATTAATCCTTAAAGGCGTCAAAACGGCAAGCTTTATTAATGCTTTGGTGACGGCAGCGAAATTAATCCCGCTTGCGATCTTTTTGCTAGCGATATTCTTGTCGTTCAAGGTCGGCTTGTTTAACCAAGACCTTTGGGGCTTAGCTGGCAACAACTTTGATATGGGCGCTGTGATTGAGCAGGTCAAGAATATGATGCTGGTTACCGTCTGGGTGTTTATCGGTATCGAGGGTGCAGTCGTATTTTCAGGTCACGCCAAGAAGCGCAGCGATATCATCAAGGCAACGTTGATTGGTTTTGCTGGTGTGCTTTCGATTTATGTGCTGATGACGGTGCTGGCTTTTGGTGTAGCGACTCAGAAAGATCTGGCTGCACTAGATAGTCCGGCAATGTCGATGCTGTTGGAACGCTTGGTTGGACCGTGGGGCGCTTGGCTGGTTAATATCGGCTTGATGATCGCAGTTTTGGGCGGTTGGCTAGCTTGGACGATGTTTGCTGCCGAACTACCGTATCAGGCAGCTAAGAATAAGACTTTCCCGTCGATATTTGCCAAAGAAAATAAAGTTGGCGCGCCAGTAGTGTCGCTGTTGGTTACTAACATCTTGGTGCAGATATTCCTGCTGACAATCCCCGGAACTGAAGGCTCAGCCTATAATATTGGTATTTCGATTGCTACTTCGGCTATCTTGATCCCATATGCTCTGACGGCGTTTTATCAATTGAAGGTTTCGTTGCAGGAGAAGAAAACCGTTAAGTACCGCGCCTTTAATATCTTTGTAGGTGTGATGGCTAGTGTTTACGCGGTATGGCTAGTGTATGCGGCCGGTATGCAATATCTGCTTATAACAGTATTCTTGTATGCACCAGGCATGTTGGTCTACGTCTTGATGCAGATCAAGAATCGCAAGAAGATTTTCACGCTATACGAACTGCTTTTGGCGGTTGTCGTGATTGCGTTATTTGCCTACGCAGTACAACAACTGCTGGCTGGTGCGCTGGATGAGACGCTAGGTATTAAAATCGCCGACTTAGTCGGTCAATAATAAATAAGACGAGCGTGCTTGAATATAGTACGCTCGTCTTATCAAATAAAGGAGATAGAAATGTTTAAGTACGCCATCGTTCGTCGCCCTTCGCGTAGTTTGATTGATGGTATCAGCCAAACGCCAGAAATGGGCAAGCCAGACTATGATTTAGCATTGCAGCAGCATGATCGCTATGTCGAAATTTTGCGCGAATGCGGTTTGGAAGTGACAGTTCTAGAGGCCAACGAGGATTTTCCAGACAGTGTGTTTATTGAGGATAATGCGTTGTGTACGCCGCACGGCGTAGCAATTTTGTCGCGTCCCGGCGCTGAAAGCCGTCGTGGTGAGGCTAGTCTGCCGGATTTACGTGAAGCATTGGCGCGCTACTATGACGACATTGAACAAGTTGTCGAGCCAGGCACAACTGATCCAGGCGATATCATTATGGTAGGCGACCACTATTACATCGGGTTGAGTGGACGCACCAACCAGGCAGCAGCCGACCAAATCACGTCAATTCTCGAGAAGCATGGTATGACCGCCGAAACGGTACCGGTGACGGGAATTTTGCATTTGAAAGACGATGTGGTCTACTTAGATGATAACAATTTGATTGTCGCTAAAGCTTACGAAAATCACCCAGCTTTTGCTAACTTTAATAAGCTAGTCGTTGATGACGATGAATACTATGCAGTGAATAGTTTGTGGATAAATGGCAAAGTAATCGTGCCAGAAGGCTTTCCGAAAATTGAGCAGAAGATTCGCGATTGCGGTTACGAAGTGATCCTGATCAATACTAGCGAGTTTGAGAAAATTACCGGCAGCCTAACTTGCATGTCGTTGAGGTTTTAACAACATGCCGGGTAAGATTGTAGTTGCACTTGGCGGCAATGCTTTGCAAAAGCAGGGCGAGGCTTCGGCTCATGCCCAGCAAGACGTCGCCGACGAGACAGCACGCCAGCTAGTGCCGTTGATTTTGGCTGGCTATCAGCTGGTAATCGTTCACGGCAACGGGCCGCAAGTTGGTAATATTGTTTTACACGAAGAAGCAATTAACACGCCAGAAGTACCGACTTTCCCGCTCGATACGTGCGTAGCAATGAGCCAAGGGGCGATCGGTTTTTGGTTGCAGCAAGCGTTGATTGACGAATTCTCGCGCCGGCAGATGAAAAGCGTCGCTTCGACAGTTGTTACGCAAGTAGTGGTTGACGCTAACGATCCGGCTTTTAGTAATCCTACGAAGCCAATTGGCGTATTTTATCAGACGGAGACAGAAGCTCGGCAGGCTGCTAACGGTCGTAACTTCACATTCAAAGAAGACGCCGGGCGCGGTTGGCGGCGCGTGGTACCGTCGCCGAAGCCGCAGCGGATTGTCGAAGAATATACGGTCAAAGCGATGATTGATGCTGGCGTGACGGTTATCACGGGTGGCGGTGGCGGCGTGCCAGTTGTTGAAACTGTCAGTGATGGCTTAGAGGGGGTTGAGGCAGTAATTGATAAGGATTTCACAGCGGCAGTGGTGGCTGATGCGATTGATGCCGAAGCACTAGTGATATTAACGGCAGTTGACGGTGCGATGGTTGATTATGGTAAACCGACAGCGCGCACGATCGGACGCACTAATCGCCAAGAGATGCAGCGCTATATCGACGAAAATCAGTTCGCGCCAGGCAGTATGCTGCCTAAAGTGCAAGCTGCCTTGAAATTCGTCGAAAAGCCAGGTCGCCGAGCGATTATCGCTAGTCTAGGTAGCGCCGAACAAGCTTTGGCTGGGCAGGTCGGCACAATTATCGAGAGCTAGATAATCTCTATAGGCACAACAAAATAGCACGAGTTTTAGATCGGGCTATTTTGTATATCTTGCTAATGCGGTTGACGTTTTTCGCTAACTTTCTTATACTTGGGTCTAGCACTCTACGGTCAAGAGTGCTAAAATAGATTAGAAAAGGAGGATATAATCATGAGTTCACCAATCAAGCCAATGGCGCACTATGTCGTGGCTGTTAAAGAGAAGAAACCGGAAAAAACAGCTAGCGGTATTTTTTTGCCAGAATCAGCGCAAGAAAAATCAGAAGCTGCTAAAGTAGTAGCTGTTGGTTCGGCAGTCAAAGATGTGGCTGACGGCGCACGGGTTGTCTACAAAAACTACGCAGCGACAACTATCAAGCTCGATAAGGAAGAATATTTAATTATCAAAGACGAGGATATCCTCGCTACAATTGAATAGGAGAAAAATATGGCAAAAAAAGTTTTTTACGATGAAGATGCGCGTGCTCGCGTATTGGCTGGCGCAAAAATTTTGTATAACGCTGTGAAAACAACGATGGGGCCAAAAGGCCGCAACGTAGTTATCGGCAAAAGTTACGGCGGCCCGAGCGTGACGCACGATGGCGTGACGGTTGCGAAAAGTATTGATATCGACGAAGCTGATGACGAGACGCTTGGCTTCAAAGTTGGCGCTGAGCTCATCAAACAGGCTGCTAACAAGATGAATGATGTAGCTGGCGACGGCACTACGACAGTGACGGTTTTAACTTATCATATTTTAAACGAAGCTAATAAGCTAATTGCAGCTGGCCATAATCCGATGTTACTACGCAAAGGGCTAGAGCGTGCTGCTAGCGAGATTATCAAAGAGCTCGGTAAACTCGCCGACGATATCCGCGGCGACAAAAAACGGATTGCCGAAGTAGCGACAATCTCCGCAGGCGATGAGGCGATTGGTAAACTAATCGCTGACGTCATGGAGAAGATCGGCCCGAATGGCGTGGTGACCGTCGAAGAAGGCCGCGGCTTAGAGCTTGAAAGCGAAGTAGTCGAAGGCTTCACAGTACAACGCGGCTTCGTCAGCCCGTACATGGTGACTGATGCTAAGCGCATGGAAGCAGTTTACGACAAGCCAGCTATTGTAGTAACTGACAAGAAAGTCTCTTCAGCACAAGAATTTGTACCGTTACTCGAAATGATTGCTCAAACTGGTAAAAAAGATTTGGTGTTGATCGCCGACGATGTTGATGGCGAAGCGCTGAGCTTATTAGTGCTAAACCGGCTTAAAGGTGCTTTCAATACCTTGGCTATCAAAGCGCCTAGCGATAAAGATATACTCTACGATATCGCAGCGCTGGTTGGCGCTAAAGTTATCACCGAGGATACCGGTATGTCGTTTGATAACGTTGGCAGCGATGTTATTGGTTCAGCGCGTAAGGTTATTGCCACCAAAGATTTGACGACTATCGTCGAAGGTGAAGGCTCAAAGGCAGCAGTTAGCGCTCGCGTCGATCAAATTGAACTGGAAACTGATAATGCTACCAGCGACTACACTAAGAAGAGCCTGCAAAAGCGTCATGCAGCTTTGACTGGCGAAGTAGCAGTAATCAAAGTCGGCGGTGCGACTGAGACTGAAATCGAAGAAAAGAAATATCGTGTCGATGACGCTGTGGCTGCTGTCAAAGCAGCGCTGGCTGAAGGTATTGTGCCAGGCGGCGGTGTAACGCTAGTGAACCTAGCCTGTGGTTATAAGCATTCTAATAACAAAGATGCTTCGGTATTGGCAGGCGAAGATTTGCTTATTCACGCACTTGAACAGCCATTCCGAATCTTGCTGAGCAACTCTGGTCTAAATGCTGACGAGTGGCTACCGCAGGTCAAAAAAGCCAAGGCTGGCCAAGGTATCAACGTCAACCACCCGAATGAATTGCTTGATCTAAAGTCGGCAGGCGTAGTTGACCCAGTACGCGTTACCAAGGAGGCCTTGCAGAATGCTGCCTCAATTGCCGGTACGGCGATGACGATGGGTGCGCTGGTTGTCGATTTGCCGGAGAAGGAGACTCCGGGGGCTGCTATGCCAAATATGGGTGGCGGCATGGGTATGTACTAAACCTATTCGTTGTATATCAGACAGCGTAGAGCCCACCGTTATGCGGTGGGCTTTCTTGACAAAGAGCAATTTATAGCCTAGAATATTGCACAGTGTAAATTTACCGATTATACACGGTTAATCTCTAGAATTGCGGCAGTAAGGGGGTCTGTGAAACATATTTTACGATTTTTTAGCGGCTACTGGCTGATGTTTATCATCTTGGTCGGTTTTACTTACGCTATGGTGATGGCGAATTTGTGGCTGCCTGACAAGATGTCGGAAATTGTCAATAACGGCATCATCAAGCAAGACATGCCAGCCATTTGGCATAACGGATTGGCGATGATTTTGGTGACGGCGGCGGGCGGACTGTGCTCGATTATTATCGGATTTTTAGCCTCCCGGATTGCCACTGGTATGGCGCAAAAATTACGAATGGAACTATTCGAGCGAGTCGAAAGTTTCGCGCTGGCGGATTTTAATAAATTTTCCACCGCCTCGCTGATCACTCGCTCGACCAACGATATTCAGCAAATTCAGATGACGTCAATCCTGCTGCTGCGCCTGGCATTGATGGCGCCGATCATGGCAATTGGCGGTCTGCAAAAAGCCATCCACAACGCGCCAAATTTGAGCTGGATCATCGCGCTGGCGGTGTCGGTTTTGCTGGTCGTCATCGCTATACTGTTTGTGATTGCCGTGCCTCGGTTCAAGAAATTGCAAACGCTGGTGGATAAGCTCAATTTGGTGACGCGCGAAAACCTGGTCGGTTTGAAAGTCATTCGCGCCTTTCACAATGAAAAGATTGAGCAGAAAAAATTCCAGCAAGCCAACACCGAGCTGAATAAAATGAATTTATTTGTCAATCGGCTGATGATGCTGCTTGACCCAATCATGACGTTGGTGATGAACTTTTCCAGCGTGGCGATTGTCTGGTTCGGCGCGCATTTGATCAGCAGCGGTAATCTGCAAATTGGTAATATGATGGCGTTTTTGGAGTACGCCATGCAGGTCATCATTTCGTTCCTACTGCTGTCGATGGTGTTTATCATGGTGCCGCGGGCGGCTGTGTCGGTAAAGCGGGTGGGCGAGGTGCTCGACACACTGCCGTCAATCGTTGACCCGCAGTCGCCGCAGCAATTGCCACATGACGCCACGGGTAAAATCGAATTCAAAGACGTAACCTTTACCTATCCAGACGCTGACCTGCCGGTGCTATCTAGTATCAATTTTGCGGCCGAACCGGGGCAAACCACAGCGTTCATCGGTAGTACTGGCTCTGGCAAATCGACGTTGATCAATTTGATCCCGCGCTTTTATGATGTGTCGGCCGGGCAGATCTTGCTGGATGGCGTGGATATTCGCCAGCTCAAACTAGAGGAATTGTACGATCAAATCGGCTACGTACCGCAAAAAGGCGTGCTGTTTAGCGGGACGATTGCCAGTAATATCAAGTACGGTAACGCCAAAGCCAGCCA
>ERZ773070.1401-NODE-1401-length-14914-cov-8.341477_pt1 | contig 14914 bp, 28 predicted proteins | sample MGYA00580618_ERZ773070 | MGnify/ENA primary metagenome ERZ773070 (study PRJEB29015, sample SAMEA2738023) | human oral metagenome | biome: human oral; feature: human-associated habitat; material: dental | place: China | collected 2019 ... | reverse complement strand
GCAAACAGTGTCCATTTTCTACCCCCTCTGTGTCCAGTTTTAGTTTACCACTTCATCGCCGTAAATACTGGCAACCTGATTTCTGCACGTTTTACCCCCGCATATCGCAAGCGATAATAAAGCTCGGTCGGGTTGATGTCCCTTCCGAGCCGTTCTTTCTGCGACAAGATAAATTCCTGGACAGCGCTCTCTGCGCGCGTCTGTATTGCCGCCGCCTCAGTTGCGTTGTTGTGATCAATGTAGTAGACGGCATCCACATCATACTTTATGCTTTCTGGCGTTTTTATACTCACTTTATCCGTAAGCGGACGAATCCGTCGATCATTCAACTGTTCGCGTACAAGCGTAAGGATTTCATCGCCTGGAAGAACTCCACCCTTGAGAAGCGTATAGATATTGACTTCTCCCGGTGCAGGGGTATCCGCGAACGCTTCCACAATAAGGGCAGATGCCTCTTTCGCGTGGTACTCATAGGCGAGCGTCGGCCCCGCTGTCGAAAACTTTTCCGGTGCTTCGTGGATCCGTTCGCGATAGTGATCATCGCCCTCTATGTTCGCCCCTCCCTCACTCTTCGTCGTATTCGACGCTGCCGCCCAAAACGGCGCAGGATCAACGATCCTGCTGATCTCACCCGGCAGATATCCATTCCCTCGCTCTCCGTTTTCGGTGCAAGTTGCCGTCGCCATGGCGGATAACTCTCCCGCCGAAATGACAGCGTTCTCGTTGAGTGCGAAATAGACGTTGTCCCCTGCTGTGATTCGCGCTCCTTTGGGGATGATAACCGCCTGATCACGGACTACCGATAGCGTAAGTTTCATTGTTGTTGTCGCGGGGGTGGCGGGTATTCGCTCCGTCCCGACAAGCGCGCCGATATGGTCGAGATAACCGCCCTTTGCGTACGCGAGCAGGTTCATCTTTGCCATTTGGTCAAACAAAAGGCGCTGCTGAATCAGCAGCGCCTCGATTCCAAGGAGAAATAATCGTAGTGGATCGGCTCGTGCAAGTTTCCGTTTAAGGAGCCCCTCCACGACCTCCAGTATGTGAATCTCCATCTCTTCTGGATTTGCATCCACAAATTTCAGATTCTCTAAATTCTTGAGTGCCATTTCTTCACCTCCTCGTTTTACTCGCTGACTTGCACTTTGATCGTTGGGCTAAGTTGTCCGCTCTCATCACCATCAAAGTCTATGGATTCGATGACTGCGCGCGACTCATAACGGCACACCGCGCGGAATATCTCATTTGTGAGATGTGCTTTCGCGATATTGATTGGACGATCAACAGCTGCACCGTCAATCCCAAATTCACGATCCATCGGCACGGAATATTTGACCGTGGATATAATCATACGAACATTTTGCAGGACTTCCTCGGCGAGTGTCGCAGGCATGAAGTTGATCGGCGCTATCTCGCCTCCGTTGATCTCATATATCATATCACAGTCCTCCTAAAATGGTACTCGCTATGTTGTACGCTTTCCCATATTTATTTACGAGGCTCTTCTCTTCTTTATAGTTACTGTCATCGTATTCTGTAAGTGTGAGCGACGGCGTGCATTGGAGTAGATGCCCGTCCGCCGTCCAATAGTGTCCCGCTTCCTTTATGCTGTCTAGTCTCCAATAACACTGCGAAACAGGCCTCCCGCCAATGATGAGCGGAAATACTGCGCCCGTGTCCCGCATCTTTCGCAGTTTCTTTAGTTGCTTTGTGACGTCGATGCTATGCGCCGCATCAAGAATAATGCTGAATGTCAGCTTTTCAAGTCCGGGGCCTCCAAACTGACTGACAGGCTTCCGCATGAGCAGCTCATGCTCTGTCCAACGCCCCGTGCTCTCACGCTCATAGTCCATCGGCGTGAGCATATAATGCGGTGAAACAACAAAGACAATATCGCCCATATATCCGATATACACGGGCAGTCACCTCCTTCTTTGGCGGCTGCGTCATCCTCCAATGAATACGTTTCCGCTGCCCACTGCGACGCTCCCGCCACAGGACACAGGATCGCCAATGCGTCCCGCAGCTCTGCCGTTGATGAAAACTGTTCCGCTTCCGGCGGCGATGTTTCCGCTGTGCGGCGGGTGTGCTGGACATCCGTGCGCTGGATATGTATCACCGACACGCCCTGCACCCTTTCCGTTGATGTATACGTCGTCGCTGTGGGATTCGAGTCCACACGGTGGGCATGCGTCGTGTCCTGTGTCATTGTCTCCTTGTCTTGTTGCTGCTGGCATGATATTCCTCCTAGTTCAGATCAATGCGCGGAGCGGTGAGCTTCAGCGACTTTGACGCGTGAATCTCCATCTCCCCGTTTTTATTTACGATATGTGCTCCCTCCTTTTGTTTCAAGTTATTCTGGCTATCCCGCCGTCTCCTCACTTCCTCTTGCGGTTGTTGTTGCCTTTCTATCGTGATATACTTGGCGCAGAAAGGGTGTGCTAACTTGTTTACTGATGAATTTTCCAGCCTCATAAACTTCATTACGACCATTTCGAATATGCAAACCGTCCTGTTGCTTGCAATAGCTCTTTTCCTCTCTCAAATCATGAAATATGTCCAGAAAACTACGGATGAAGCTATTGACGGCCTTCGAGAAAAATATTTTGATAACCAACTGAGCCGGAGGACTTTCTACAACTTCATCTGGATCGGTCTGTTCCTGACCGGATACTTTCTGTGCCCATTGTCTGAGTTGGGTGCCCGACTAATATTTAGCTTGTTTTTTGCTCTGTTCATGGGGTATCTCTGCGCGTGCGCAATGACATTCTCTCTGTCTATTTATATGCTGATCTACGATCTGCTGTCTTTGTCTGCGGCGATCAATACAGATAAGGACAACAGCGAGATACAGCCCGAACGTGATGAAGTTGAAGAACAGCATCCCCCCGATTAAATCAAAAATACTCATGCGCGCCTCCCATTGATCTTTTTCTCGTGCTCTATCAGCATCATTGTTGCAGCGACATAGAGAATAACGTTGAAACCTCCCAATAGACCTGCAACGATTACAACATCCATCCACTCCATCCCCTCACCTCCCTCGCCCTATGCGAGCTGTTTCTTCTCCTCCTCGCCGTGCTATAATGAGCACAGAAAGGAAGTGCTTTGAATGGGATATTCTCACAAAACCTGCGAGCGGCTCGTAATGGCTGCCGATAAGGGCGGCAGTATCACTTTTGCCCAGATTCGCAGGGTGTTCCCAGACCATGAAAGTTCGTTTTTCTATGACCTGATTGGCGATGCTTTTCAAACGCCATACCCCATAGCTATGAATCCAAATCGTAAAGCCATGCTCTATTGGGACGAGTGTCCAAAAGAATACATAGAAGGCTACGAGTTCAAGGATTCTGACCGATTCCAACTTTCCGTTATCGGATTAAACATTCGCGATGAGTGTGTTGAGCGGATGAAAGACAGAAAGCTCGCGCTGATCGCCGCCATCAGTGGAAGCATTGCTGCTATTGCTAGCGTAGCATCCCTCCTACGTTGATTGCCGTACACACAATAGCGATAGATATGAATAAGATGTTGAGTATGAGCATGATTCCCTGATTTTCAAACGTCCAATTATCAAGTCTCTCAATCATTTTCTTTATCCTGCTAGACGTGATTTTCACCTTCCTCCGTCTCAATCCACAGCTCGCCCTATGCGGGCTGTTTTTCTTTGCCGCCAGCGGCGGCATATAAATTTGTTGCTCCCGCCCCTCCGTGCTATAATGAGCGCGGAAAGGTGCGTGATACGATGTCATCACAGAACTACTACGAAACCGCACAAATCTGCCAATCCGGACATTTGATCACCAAACACTATGATCTCTATCCCGTCGAGCGAAAAGATTTTTGCCCAACCTGCGCATCGCCTACCATCCACGAATGCCCAAACTGTCATAAGCGCATACAAGGTTGTCTGCATACGTCATACCAAGTCCCCAACCTTGCAAGGCCGCTGGATTCCCTCGATCTTTATGAAACCTACCCCGAATATACCAACATAAACGAGTGCGCCAACATAGACGCTTCCTACGTTGTTCCTGCCTATTGCTATAACTGTGGACATCCATACCCTTGGATAAAGTCAACCCTGGACGAAGCAAATCTCCTGATTTCAATGTCAGAAGAATTGTCAGCAGATGAAATCGAGCGCGTGAACGAACTATTCCCCGACTTACTCACACAGCGACCTCATACCGTTTCATCCGCGATCACCATATCCCGTATCCTATCCGATGCCTCCCCATTCTTGCGGGATTCCTTAAAAGCCGGCATCGCCGACAAACTCGTTTCCAGTGCCTTGAAGTTTCTTGGCTGGTGACATTCTTGAATGAACTTGATATTTTCACGGAACTCGGACAGTATTTCGACCGTTATGCTTCCTTTTTTCGCCTGTATCATGCTCTGAATCACCAAATCCCTAAAAACTATAATCATTGCCGCTTCCTTCATCTCCTCACCTCCTTATACGGGCTGTTTTTCTTTGCCGCCATCGGCGGCGGTCACATCCGCCATCTTTGCGCTGCGTCCGACCTCAAGCCCGCGCAGGAACGAGAGTGCCGCCGCACGCAGGATCTTCTCGCCCGTCGTCCCTGCGCTCCTCAGCGTGTCAACCATGCGATCCGCCGAGAACATATACGGCTCGTTCGGGATGCCAAGCTGTTCATTCTGAATCATTTTTTCTCCTCCTTGCCCTTTAGGACGGTTGTAAATTCATTAAATTTGGTATAATATTCGCAGTCGATTTCTTATTTGTATAGAAAGGATGTTTCTTATGATAGAAGAAGTAGGCGTGCCCGCCCTCGCGGTGTTTACCGCCGCTATGGCAGAAAAATGCGCAGAGGCTCCGGCAAGAACTATCAATCTCCTTTGGGATGCTGCGTTTGCCCCCTTAAACACCAAATTAAAGGCACGCATTGACCGTTATGAAAGAAATCAGTATCAATATGGACAAGACATACACAACTGCATCAAAGACATTCCGCCCGAAGCCATTCAAGAAGAACCCGACATCAGCTTGATTGGTCCCGCTCTGGAAGCCTCAAAATACTACGTAGATAAAGAAACTCCTCGGAAAATGTTCGCCCGTCTCATAGCAGCCTCACTCGATAAACGAAAAGAGGATTCCGTTCATCACGCATTTGTAGAGATCATCAAACAGATGAACCCTTTGGATGCAAGGGTTTTGTCCTCGTTGCATAATTCAATAACCCTGCTGCATTGTATATATCCATCGAAAGATCGTCTCGATAAGCCTCAGCTAGTATCTGATATATGTATCTCTGACACCTTCCCCGAATACAAACAGAACGTATCCCTTGCTATAGGAAATCTCACCCGCCTTGGTCTGCTGGATATACCAACAAGGAATCTTGGCAGCGTGCGTGTCGGCGGCAATCAACTTGATATGATTGAACGGTTTAAGAGAACGTCGCTTTATAGGGAGATAGCGCAAAAGATCCAGTCATACTGCCCACCCGACGAAATCCGGGTGACAACCTATGACGCATATCTAACCCCTATGGCATTTGCTTTTCGTGGGATTTGCTTGTAAATTGCGGATCCTCTTGCAGCCTCTTCCACATGAACAGCCCCATCTGCAAGGCAAGCCACCCTGCCACGGTGACGTTGATAAACGTAGACACCAAAAACATCAATACGAGAAATACATAATGTTCCATCTCCATGAGGTTACCTCCATATCTCAATCCACAGCCCGCTCATGCGGGCTGTTTTTCTTTGACACCATCGACGGCGGTATCATCCGCCATCCGTGCGCTGCGTCCGACTTCAAGCCCCCGTGCGAACGAGAGCGCCGCCGCACGCAGGATTTTCTCGCCCGTCGTTCCCGCACTGCGCAGAGCATCAATCATGTGCTGTGTCGATGACACGTACGGCTCACTCGGAATGCCGAGCATTTCATTCTGAATCATTTTCTCCCCTCCTTGCCCGCCATCGCGGGCGTTTTCTCTACCTCCTCGCCCTGCTATAATGACCGTGAAAAGGGGGTGATCATTTTGAATGAAGCTATTTGGCAGGTTCTCTCGTTGCTTTTTCAAGGGGTTGTCGCTGGAATTATCGTCCTGTTCATCACGCATAAATTGCAGGAGCGAAAAGACCGTAGCCTCTTACGCAAGCATGCCCTGTTTCTGTGGCTTGAAATTCATGGGCATATTGCTATGTTGGAAGATATTCTCGAACACAACGCAATCCCGAAATTATCTTCTGATGCCGTCCCACTGTTCGATTGTCGGTCATGGAAATCGTCACAAATTTATATGACCGGTCTATCTATGAAGGAACTGACATTAATCGCAACATATTATCAATCTGCCATGTCCCTAAACACCATCATCTCCTGTTACGAAGGGCAACCACTAAACAAGACTAGCGGATTCAGTGTAAATACTACCTTGACCATGGCGCGCGGGGTGTTCGATCTCCTTGAAAGACATTGGCGGGTTTGAATAATGTTTCATACAGCCACTTGATACGCCCCGCCGCCCTCTCAGGCTGCATTCCGTACGGCATTCCGTTCGCTCGCCACTCCTCCAACTCGATTAGGAGAGTGGCGATTTCTTTCGCCTCGCCTTTGATGACAATTTCCATATCTCCTCACCTCCTCATGCGGGCTGTTTTTCTTTGCAGCCATCAGGGGCATTCGTTTCCTGCTTTGCCGCAAACTCGCTGAAATCATACTTGCTCGAAAGCCCCGCCAGAACGCCAAGCTCAAACTTCGTAATCTTCACTGCCTTCACTTTGCGGGCAAGCTCCTCCCATTGTTCTTTTGTCATTTTTTTCATCTCCTCTCTACGTGTTTTTATACACATAATATTATCTTATTTTGTGTGGTCCAACATTTTTATAAAACTCTTTGTGTTGATTTACGCATTTTTTTATGTTATCTTTTAATCAAGCAATAGATAGGAGGTTGAACCCATTGGCAGAACTGCACGAACGCATACGGGACGTGCGTAAAAGCCTGAAGCCAAAAACATCTCAGTCCGTATTTGCCGAAATGCTCGGCACATCACGAGATACCATAGCAAATTATGAAGGTGGTCGCGTCGTTCCCACAGATACATTTATCCAACTTCTGTGTACCAAATTCAACGTTTCCGATGAGTGGCTTCGTACAGGCGAAGGGAATATGTACATCGAGAGTGAATCAAGTCTCGTGAACGCTCTCGCAAGTCAGATGAATATGTCAGCGGAGCAGAGAAAACTCATGGAAATCTTTCTAACCATGAGTGACGAAAAGCGCGATTCGGTGTCAAAAGCCTTCTTCGATTTCCTAGATGCAGCGCGACAACTGGATGCCGTCGAATCTGCTGCGCCGCCATCAGAATCCGCTGCCAAAACGCAGCACACCATGACGGCGGATGAACTGGAAGCCGAAGTCGAAGCCTATCGCGCCGCCCTCATCGCCGAAAAAGAGGCTGTATTAGCATCCTCCTCTACCGCCGCCGCAAAAATGGCATAAAAAAAGACCGCTCCTAGGCGGTGGGAAGGAAATTGTATGAGCATATTGGACTTTGACAGTGCAAAAGATACCGCCATACTGAAAACGATTCAAGAGCGATGTTCCACGCATAACCTCCGATGGACGAATCATATACTCACCCGACTAATGCAACGTGGCATATCCATCGACGATGTGACACACGCACTTGAAACGGGCGAAATTATTGAACGCTATCCCGAAGACTATCCATATCCGAGCTATCTGATCTTCGGCGTGACGGTAAAGAACGCATGGCTTCATATTGTCTGTGGCATCGGCATTGACGCTCTTCATCTCATCACCGCCTATTATCCAGATCCCGAATGTTGGGAATCCGACGGAAAGACACGAAAGGAGAAAACACAGTGAGCTGCTTTATGTGCAAAGGATCGCTTGAGGAGAAAAAGACCACGTTCATGGTTGACCTCGGAGATCACATCATTATCATCAAGGACGTTCCTTCCTTCGTCTGCTCTCAGTGCGGAGATACCACCTATAGCGATGAGGTCGCCCGTGTGCTTGAACGGATTGTCGAATCTCTGCGCCATGCTCCGACGGAAATGTCTGTTGTGAGCTATGCGCATCGCCCCGCCGCCTAACCCGCTGCCAAAACGCAGCGCACCATGACGGACGATGAACCGGAAGCCGACGTTGCCGCCTATCGCGCCGCACTTATTGCAGAGCCAAAAGGGCAATCATAGGGAATACCGCTATACTGACGAACGGCTTCATCAAGAAAACGTGGAAAACACCGCCCGCAGAAATCGAACGGGCGAAACAGTACAGAAAAGACTACATGAGGAGGAATCCAAAATGACTACATGGGAAGAGTTCAAACGCGAATCCCTTAAAGATCCTGACATCAAACGCGAATATGATGCCCTCGAGGGATGGTATCAGGAGGAACTTGCACGGCAGGAGGCACTTGACCGCGCCGAGGAAGAGGAACGCCGCCGCGCATCCACGCCGCCGACTGCACCCCACACTGCATTCGCCTAATTACGATTGATTTTTCTTGACAGATTCCTTGTGTTCGTGTATTGTCATGATACAGACGCCCCTTGCGGGTAGCCGCATAAGCGGTAGAAATGACACACGCCCTTCGCGGGTAATGGGAATCCAGTCAAGCGCTTGACTGGATTCTTTCTTTTTGCCGGCTTCCTTCCCATACGGGATTTTTAGGAGGATTGTATGGAGGTGTATTTTTATGCCTTGAGTTTTGAGGATACGCCCGAATCGCGCGGCAAAGGGTCACATATCCCTTTCAAGGTTCTTTTTTTATAGATTTTTTATTGTAGTAACGATATGTAGCCTTTCTATTAGTTCGTCCCGATAATCGGGAACAACGGCGGGCGGATCGCCCTCGATCACCGTGTCCTCGAAGTCATCATACAGTTTTTCGTTGATTCCGTCGACGAGGACAGAGAGCATATGCCCCTCTGAGCGCACCCATACGATGCTTTCAGCGGCGAGGAGTGCACGCAGAAGCCGCAGCTCCACCGCATCCAAAACCTCGGATACGTCTGCTCCCTCATCAACAAGCCTCTCATCAGCGGGTGCGGGAGGAACAGAGGGCTCTGCCGCAGAGACGGGCAATATCAGTTCCTCTTCCTCCTCCACAACCAGCCGCTCCTGCGTTACATCGGCATCCGCACGAATCCGTGCAAGCTTCGAAAAGTCCAGCCGCACGCGCCGCGCTTCTGCCGCTTTCTGCTCCCTAAAAAAGGCTTCGATTTCCTCTTGTATGATTTTCTCCTGCCACTTCTTCAGCTTCGGCGGCTGAATCGCCGCAAGATCAAAGCGTGCACGCAATGCGGCATCAATCCCGCGCAGGATTGCCCCGAGACGTTGAGGGGCACGGTCGGCACGCTCATACGAGTGCAGTGTCCAATAGCCGCTCACGCACTCGTAGCGGCGCAGCGGATGAATCTCATAGACGCGATCCGGCTCCTCCTTGGGCGGCTGAAATACCGCCGATGAAAAGAGGCGCATGGGAACGGTCTGCTCCACGGCAATGAGATCGGCAAACGCGCTGATTTGACGGTGTTTCTCGTAGTATTCCGTCACGCGATCGAGTACGCGAAGCGTGACCGCATTCACCTCATCTGTATGCGCACGGTAGAGCTTCGACCGCTCAAGCCGATAGGAGGAGAGCACACAGACCGCTGCCATGACTTCCGCCGCCGTATGCTCCGCGCGATGAAGCATCACATCGATCGCTTCATCCTGTTTCTGACGCGCAAGCGCATCCCCGCGCCACGTCATCAACTTGGGATCAAGCCCATAGTAGATAACGAACTCGTCTTCCCACTCCGCGATATAGCGTCCAATCTGCGGGTCAAGCACACGATAGCTCTCGCAGAATGCGTGCAGCTTCTCATAGGCATCCTGCGCGTCCCTGCATCCGATGAGATGCAGCAGTTCGTAGACGTAGAGGGATGCGTATGACATCCCCTTCTTTTCTACAATTCCGCGCCGCAGAGCCGTTCGCCATGTGAAGTAGCCGCGCAGCTGTGCATTCGAGAGCGAATCATACGTCGGAAAATATTGATTGACCACGCCTTTATAAACATAGTCATCCTCATAGTTCACCATCAGCCGCGCTTGTTTCAGAAAAAGTTCCGCACGCGACTGCCAAGAGTCATGTGATGTCGTGACGAGTGAGCGCATAGCTCGCAGCAGCTTCGGTGTCGGTTGCTTTGGCGTCGGCGTGGGAGCCTTCGGAATTGCTTCATCGCGATAAAGATGTGCTGCTAAGCGCCGCAAGATCTCTGCCGCCCATCCGTTCCCCATCACACACCTCCGTCTGTCTGTTCGATTTACTTTCCCTATTTTACTACGAATCGCGAAAATAGCAAGCGTACGAAATGCACAAGAAAATACGCCTCCTGCCGGGCAGCAGGAGGCGTATTTTCGATAGAGAGAAAGAAATGTAGGGAATGTATGTGAATTCCGCGGAAGGGAAGGCCGCAGAATACGCACCGAAAGTCATAGAATATCGAGCACATTCGCGCTCTTGTTCTCTCGCTTTCATGGATAATATAACGGAGTGGTTTTAGAACGTCTTGTGAACGGCGTTAATGTTCGATTATATTGGATTGTATTTTTCTGTTATTTACGGGGTCAGACCATGCGTCAGTTTTGCTTTTATGATCCTTCTTACCGATTCGTTGATTCTTTCTTCACTGATTTGTCCATTCTGCAAAGCGTTGTATATCCCCATATAAGCATCTTCAGCATGCGCAAGTTCGTGACAGACCAACACGATATCCGCGCCAGCTTGAACCGCTTTCAATCCCGCTTCGCGGAATGTGAGATGATTCGCTACCGCGCCCATTTCCAGATCATCCGTAATGACAATACCTTGATAGCCCAAATCATTTCGCAGGAGATCGGTAATAATGGTACGCGACAGACTGGCAGCATTTTCTGCATCAAAGGCAGGATATTTGAGATGTCCCACCATGACCATATAATCGAGATCTTTTCCCTTGCCCGTGTTATGGATCATTTCTCTAAAGGGGATGATGTCCGCTTTTTGCAGTTCTTCTTCACTGGCTTCTATCGAGGAAATTTCTTTGTGAGAATCCACAGTTCCCCTGCCTATGCCGGGAAAATGTTTCAGGGCATAGATAATCCCTGCGGAATGATACCCATTTCCTATGGATTTGATAAAAGCAAGGACTTCATAGGGATCTGTGCTGTAAGAGCGCCCCTCCGATGCTCCCACATCAGCAACAGGAGCAAAATTCACGTTGATCCCCAAGGACATCAGCTCCTCAGCCAAGGAGACAGCAAGCCCTTCGGCAAACTCCGGGCTTTCCTTCCCGACGTCTTCCGCCGCAGGTGGAGCAGGGATAAAGCTTTCCCCCCGCACCACTGCCCCACCTTCCTCATCAATGGCGATAAAGAGAGGCAGTTTTTCATTTGCACCCGATTGAAGATCCGCGATAAGCTTCTTGGTCTGATCCTTTGATTCCAAATTCCGATCAAAGAGAATGATTCCGCCGTAGTGGAATTGTTCCAGAACATAGCGTGAGTCATTGTCAAACGCCTTCCCCGGAACACCGACCATCACCATCTGTCCGATTCTCTCTGTGATGGACATGTCGGACAGAATCTCCTCCACTTGTTCGTCCACTGTAAGTTGACGCCCATCGTGCTGCGCATCTCTCCCCCTTTCCATCGCAGGTTTATGATTGATTACATTTGCTTTCAAGACATATAGCGAACCGCCCAGTATAGCCAGCAGAAAAACGACTGCCCCCAATAAGCCTACAGCAATTTTATATTTTTTTCTCATAAAAACTCCCATATACATCTGGAAAGCTAAGGCAGCGCTGAATTTATCAGCGCTGCCATCTCGACACATTCTATCACTACTTCACTTTCACTTCGAATTCCCCGATCAGCCAACGACCTTCGCTCTTAGACAAGGTAGCCTTGCCTAAAAAAACTTGATTCGAAATGCGCCCGTTGATCTTGTCTTGAGAGTTCAGCTGATAGCTTAGAACTACTTGGGAAGGCGTTTCGGAAATAATCTTTATATTGCTCACGTCATTGGAAACGGTGGTGTTATAACTCTGTGAGAAAGATTCGTAAGTCCCCAGCTGGTTCTGCATCTCCCATGTCAGGGAGTTATAGGCCGCCGACATTTTGCCGGCAGCTATGTTATGATAATAGCCCACCAAGGTGTTGACAGCCTCCTTGGTTCCTTGATTAGAATTTGCCGCTTCACTGGCGGCAGCGACTCCGGCTGCCGCACCGCCTGCGACCATTGCTCCACCGGCCTTGGCGAGGTTGCTTTTGCCCGCAGATGGTGTAGCGCTGCGGGAGGATTTTGCTTGATTGTCGCCGACGGCGGCTCCGGCGGCATGTTTTACTCCCTCTTCCACAACCTCTTGTGCCACTTCTTTCTTGGCAGCATTGAAAATCTTAGAGACGACTTTGCAGCCGGTGAGCGGGAAAACGAGCATGACTGCCAATATACAGGCAGCCGGGCGTAAGAACTCCATTTCTGTTTCCTCCTATACGGACTTCATTTTATCAGTGCTTCCTTAGCGACTCAACATACAGAGCACCAATTTCTCTCCTTATGCCCCAGTCGTTCCCGCCAATCGTTCGACCTCTTCCTGCGATAGCTGTGTTGCTTCCGCGATCTGGGAAAGCGTTAGTTTTCCCAAAGCGAGCAATGCCGTCGCCGTCCGGCGAGCCGACTCGATACGACCTTCGACACGACCTTCCATGCGCCCCTCAACACGGCCTTCAGCACGCCCCTCAAGAAGTCCTGCCTCACGCCCCTTAAGACGCCCCTCTTCCATTTTCTTCTCTCCGAATTTTTCCATCAGTTCGCACATGGTATTTACCCCCTCTGCTTCTGCCTTAAAGTAATCGGCTCGTTTGGCAAGTTCTTTGTAATTCATCTGCTCCGGAGTCTCGCAAACGAACGAAAAAATCTATGCCAATCGGATGGACTTCATTTTATCAGCGATTCCTTATATCATATTTTCGTAGCAAATCATCAAGGTAAGATAGTGTAAGCGAATCGCAAGGATGTATTTTACCGGATTTCCTTGCTCGATCCAAGCATTCCTGTCTCTCACAAAGCCATTGCTCAATCAGCTTAGAAGAAGACTGTCATTCGCGAGTTCGCTGCCCGCTGCCTGCTCGAACATCGAGAGAAGGTCGCGCGTTGTGAGCCCCTGCTTCTTCTCCTGCGGCACATCGAAGAGAATGCGTCCCTCGTGTAGCATGATGAGGCGGTTGCCGTAGCGCAGTGCATCTTTCATGTTGTGGGTGATCATGAGCGTTGTGAGCTGATCCTCCTCGACAATCTGCTGCGTCAGCTCAAGCACCTTCGCCGCCGTCTTCGGATCGAGCGCCGCCGTATGCTCATCGAGGAGCAGGAGATTCGGCTTCACGAGCGTCGCCATGAGGAGTGTCAGTGCCTGCCGCTGACCACCCGAGAGCAGCCCCACACGGGAGGAGAGGCGCTCCTCAAGACCGAGCTTGAGACGTGCCAGCTTTTCACGGAACACATCGCGCATCTCGCCCGTCGAGCCCCAGCGCAGCGTCGGCGTCTGCCCCCGACGCGCTGCAATCGCAAGGTTCTCCTCAATCATCATGCGCGCCGCCGTCCCCATCATCGGGTCTTGGAAGACGCGCCCAATGAACTTCGCCCGGCGGTGCTCCGGCCACTTCGTAATGTCCTCGCCCGCAATCGAGATCTTCCCCGTATCCACGGAGATCGCGCCTGCAATCGCGTTCATCAGCGTGGACTTGCCCGCGCCGTTGCCGCCAATGACGGTCACGAAATCACCGGGATTCAGGTGAAGCGTAATGCCGGTGAGTGCCTTTTTCTCCGTGATCGTGCCGGGATTGAATGTCTTTTTGATGTCCTCAATGCGCAGCATTACTCTGCCCCCTTCTTCATCGCGTGGTATTTCGACTGGATGAGTGGCAGTGAGAGCGCGATGGCAACAAGGATTGCCGTAAAGAGTTTGAGGTCATTCGGCGGCATGCCGAGCTGCAGCACGATTGCGATGACCGCACGGTAGACGACGGAGCCGAGCACGACGGAGATCAGCCAGTTCTTAAAGCTGCGCGTGCCGAACAGCACCTCGCCGATGATGACGGAGGCGAGACCGATGACAATCGTGCCCGTGCCCATGCCGACATCCGCAAATCCGTTGCTCTGCGCCACGAGCGCACCGCAGATCGCGACCATGCCGTTCGAAAGGAGCAGACCAAGCACGATCATCACATCCGTATTGACACCGTTCGCGCGGATCATGTGCGGATTCGCGCCCGTCGCACGGATGGCAGTGCCCAGTTCCGTGCCAAAGAACCAATACGTGAGCAGAATCGCAAGCACAACAACGACCGTACCGATGAGCAGGATGTTCGTCGCCGTGTCGAGCCCCCAGAGATTCCACTCGGTAAAGAGCGTCTCCTGCTGCAGGAGCGGCAGATTTGCCTTGCCCATGACGCGCAGATTGATGGAGTAGAGACCGATCATCGTCAAAATTCCTGCCAGCAGCGCGGGAATCTTGAGTTTTGTGCAAAAAAAGCCCGTGATAACACCCGAGATGCAGCCCGCCACGCAGGCGGCGAAGATCGCCGTCAGCGGCGTATAGCCTGCTATGAGCATCGCGGCGGAAACGGCGGCACCAAGAGGAAAACTGCCCTCGACCGTCAGATCGGCAATGTCCAAAACGCGATAGGTCAGATAGACGCCAAGCGCATAAAGTCCCCAAAGAACTCCCTGTGCCGCCGTCGCAACGACGAGATCCATAACGTCACTCCCTAGTTTCAGAAAAAAAGCGGACACGCTGCGTGCCCGCTCCGCTGTGTTCGTCTTACTTAGGAAGCACTGATAAATTCAGCCACGCCATCTTGACGCATCTTTTTTGCCCGTAC
>ERZ773070.1400-NODE-1400-length-14915-cov-3.579475_pt1 | contig 14915 bp, 14 predicted proteins | sample MGYA00580618_ERZ773070 | MGnify/ENA primary metagenome ERZ773070 (study PRJEB29015, sample SAMEA2738023) | human oral metagenome | biome: human oral; feature: human-associated habitat; material: dental | place: China | collected 2019 ... | reverse complement strand
AAAATTAGTTCCAAAGCAAGCAATAGCAAGATTGTCAGAAATATTAGAACAAGAAAAACAAGGAAATAAATTATTATTTGCAGCAGCATTTTATAAAAAACTTAAAGAACAGCAAATAGAAGATATTGAATTTACAGTAACACCAAAAGAAACAGAAGAATTTAATACAAATGATAGTAAATTAATTAACTATGATTATAATATATTAATAATTGATGAAAAACCAAGAGTAGTATGTCCAACAGGGAAAACTGATAGTATTTTTATGAATATGGAAAATCTGGAAGATAAATTAGAAATCGAGAAACGCAAATGCGCAATATACGACTTAGAAAAAAAAGGCAAATCTACTATAGAAATATTAAAAAATCCAAAAGAAGTAATAGCAATTAGAGAAGAATATAAAGAATTACCAAATCAAGATGAATATAATACAGATATAGAAGAGGAAGATGTAACATTTGAAGAATATATAGAAAGAAAAAAAGTACTAGATCCAGAACAGGAAAAAGAAGAATTTTTAACAGATGAAGATTTTAAAAGCAACCAAATTTCACATGATTTAGGAATTGAAACGGAAATAGGATTACAAAAAATAGATACAATATATGATTTATTTAAGAAATATTCAGATCCAAAATATAAATATAACTTAAATAAAAATTTGACCGAAAGACAACGAAAAGAATTGAATGAAATTCTAAAATTAGAACCACAAAAAGCATTTGAAGAATGTTATGAATTTTTAACAAACTATAAGAAAGGGTCTCCGTTAATATTTACAGGAGCATTAATGCATGAATTGATTAAAAAAGGATATGATGCATATATCGCTCATATAACAGTAGGACAAAATATAGAAGAATACACTAATGGTATGTTACAATATGAAGAATTATTCCCAGCTTTTAAAGTGGATAATAGTAAAGAATTTTATATTATAATGCCACTAGGTGATTGCACTATCAAAACTATTGTGAGGGGTATTGACGAATCATTTCTTGAAGATGTAGAAGATATAGAAGAAATAGAAGAAATAGAAAATATAGATACTTTCAATTCTGAAGATTTTATTGAAGAAGTGAATTTCTTTAGAAAATCATCGGATATAATAGCTGAAGAATCAAGTAGTAGTTCGAATATTAAAATAGCATTCAATAAATTCTCACCACTTGATAAAACAAACAAAACATTGGGAGATATATTAAGAACAAAAGAAATAATAATAAAAACAAGAGAAGAAGACGATTTAGAGAAATAAGGAGATAACAAATGAATAATAAAACAAAAAATATAATAAAATGGATATTATGTGCAATAACAGCGATATTAGCAATAGTCATTACAATAAATGTAAAGAATGGCAAAATACTAGAATTAGATTTAAATATTTACAAATTTTTTAGTGAAAACATCATAAATGACAAGTTAACACCAATTTTAAAAGTCATTACACATATTGGTGGAGAGAAAATAGTATTAGTATTAGCTGTATTAGCAATAATATTAATTAAAGGATTAAAAAATAAATTATTCTTATTAACAGGCGTTGTAGGAACAGCAGGATTAAATGTAATATTAAAACATATTATTCAAAGAAAAAGACCAAATATCAATAGATTAATCCCTGAAGAAGGATACAGTTTCCCATCAGGACATTCAATGATGAGCATGGCCTTCTACGGAATGTTAATATTTTTAATATTTAAATATGTAAAAAACACAACATTAAAATGGACATTAATAGTAATTTTAACAATATTACTATCAACAATAGGAATAACAAGAATTTATTTAGGAGTACATTATCCAAGTGATGTAATCGGAGGATTCGTAGTATCATTAACATATTTATTTATATTGACAGAAATATACAATAAAGTAAAAATAGAAGAAAAATAATTGAAATTACAAACTATGCTTTAAACTTATCATATAGAGTAAAGCATAGTTTTTTCTTTTACCATAAATTTCAAGAAACAAAAAAGTCAAGCAAAAATCAAATAAAAAATATTACTTTTTCGAAAAATGATTTTTACAAAAATAATTAAAAATGACTTAAAAAAACGAAAAAGAAAATGCAAAATGTAATATTTCTCCTATTAAATAGCATTATCAATACTTAAGAAGAATTTAAAAATATTTTTTAAAAAACACCTATTTACAAAAAATCATTTTTAAGATTATAATGTTTTTGACTTAAAAAATAGGAGGAAGAAAAAATGAATATAATCAAAAGAGACGGCTCTGTTGTTGAATATGATGCAAATAAAATAAGAACAGCTATAGGAAAAGCAAATGCAGAAGTTCACAAAAATGAAAAAGCGTCAAAAGAAGAAATTGAAGAAATTATAAAATATATTCAAGAATTAAATAAAAAAAGAATGCTAGTTGAAGATATTCAAGATATAATTGAAGAAAAATTAATGTCATACAACCACTATCAATTAGCAAAAGCATATATAACATATAGATACACAAGATCTCTAGTAAGACAAGCAAACACCACAGATCAATCAATCAAAGAATTAATTGATGGAACAAGTGAATATTGGAATACAGAAAACTCAAACAAAAATGCAAGAGTAGTAACAACACAAAGAGATTATTTAGCAGGAATCACAAGTACTGATATTTCAAGAAGATTCTTAATTCCAAAAGAAGTAGTAGATGCACATGATGAAGGATTGATTCATTTCCATGATATGGATTACTTCGCACAAAATGCATTACATAACTGTGATTTAATTGATTTAGAAGATATGTTGCAAAATGGAACATGTATCAATGGAGTAATGATTGAAAAACCACATAGATTCATTACAGCAATGACAATCGCAACACAAATAATTACAGCAGTAAACTCAAGCCAATATGGTGGTGTAACAATTACATTAACACATTTAGCACCATTTGTAAGAGAAAGTTATTTAAGATATGTAAAGAAATATGAAGCAAGAGGATTCTCTAAAGAAGATGTTGAAAAATATGCAAAAGAAGATTTACAAAAAGAAGTAGTTGATGGAGTTCAAACATTCCAATATCAAATTAACTCAATGACAACAACAAACGGACAAGCCCCATTCTTAAGTGTATGTATGTATTTAGGTGAAACAGAAGAATATAAATCAGAATTAGCTATGATTATTGAGGAAGTTCTAAAACAAAGAACAGAAGGAATGAAAAACGAAAAAGGTATCTATGTAACACCTGCATTCCCTAAACTATTATATGTTTTAGAAGAAGATAATGTTAAAGAGGGAAGTAAATATTACTACTTAACAAAATTAGCAGCAAAATGCACAGCAAAAAGATTAGTACCAGATTATATTTCTGAAAAGAAAATGAAACAATATAAAATAGATAGCAATGGTGACGGACAATGTTACCCATGTATGGGATGCAGATCATTCTTAACACCATATGTTGATCCAAAAACTAAAAAAGCAAAATATTATGGAAGATTCAACCAAGGTGTTGTAACAATTAACTTACCAGACGTTGCATTATCGTCAGGAAAAGACGTAGAAAAATTCTGGAAGATAATGGACGAAAGATTGGAATTATGCCACAAAGGTTTGAAAACAAGATATGAAAGATTATCACATGCAACAAGTGATGTAGCACCAATCCTATGGCAAAATGGAGCATTAGCAAGATTACCAAAAGGTGCAAGCATCAAACCATTATTACATGGAGGATATTCAACAATTTCTCTAGGTTATGCTGGATTATACGAATGTGTTAAATACATGACAGGAGACAGCCATACAGATGGAGCAAAAGGTGAAGAATTTGGATTAGCAGTAATGCAATACTTAAATGATAAATGTGCACAATGGAAAAAAGAAGAAAACATGGATTACTCAGTATATGGAACACCAATCGAATCAACAACATACAAATTCTCAAAATGCTTACAAAAGAGATTTGGAAAAATCGAAGGTATTACAGACAGAGGATATATTACAAACTCATATCATGTACCAGTATTTGAAAAAATTGATGCATTCAAAAAATTATCAATCGAATCAAAATTCCAAAGATTAAGCCCGGGTGGAGCAATTTCATATATTGAAACACCAAACTTACAAAACAATTTAGATGCTGTAATGCAAGTAATTCAATACATCTATGACAATATCGTATATGCAGAATTAAACACAAAATCAGACTACTGCCAAAAATGCGGATTCGATGGAGAAATCCTATTAGGGGATGATCTAGAATGGCATTGCCCAAACTGCGGAAACAAAGATCATAACACATTAAATGTAGCTAGAAGGACATGCGGATATATTGGAACAAACTTCTGGAATAAAGGAAGAACACAGGAAATAAAAGAAAGAGTATTACACTTAGAAAATACAGATGACGAAAACGATAAAACAAAAGTAACAAAAGCAGAAGCAAAGGTAAGAGTAGCAAACCAACAACAATAGTAGAGGACAGGGAGTAATAAAACAATGAAATATAATAAAATAAGAAGTATGGATATATCAGATGGTCCAGGAGTAAGAGTATCAATATTTTTTCAAGGATGTGTATTCAATTGTAAAAATTGTTTCAATCCAGAAACACATGACTTTTCAGTAGGAAAAGAATTTACAGACGATACAATATTTGAAATCTTAAGACTAGCACATGATGAAAATATTAAAGGACTATCAATACTAGGTGGCGAACCAATGCATCCAATAAACTTACCAGGTGCAACAAAATTAGCCAAAGAATTCAAAAAAATGTATCCAGAAAAAACAATATGGGCATGGACAGGTTACACATTTGAAAAATATTTAAAAGATAAAGAAATTATGAAATATTTAGATGTAGTAGTAGACGGACAATTTGTACAAGAATTGCACCATCCAAAATTAGCATGGAAAGGCTCATCAAACCAAAGAGTTATAGATGTTAAAGAAACACTTAAACAAGGTAAAATTGTTTTATTCGATAATTATATTCATTAAAAATAAATATATAAAAAAGAGCTTAGATACAAATGTATTTAAGCTCTTTAATTATTTAATATAAAAATTTGTTTTTATACATGTTTAATTGCTGTAAATAAACCTGCAGAACCAAGTCCCATAATAATACCAGCAGCCACAACGCCTAATGAAATTGCAATCATACTTTTCTTAAAATCAAGGTCAAGCATACTAGCAGCTAATGTACCAGTCCAAGCACCAGTTCCAGGGATAGGGATTGCAACAAACAAGAATAATGCAAAATAAATTCCTTTTCCAGCTTTTTCTTGAAGTTTTTGTCCGCCTTTTTCACCTTTGTTTAAGCAAAATGTAAAGAATTTGCCAATAATTTTTTTATCCTTACCCCAAACCAAAACTTTTCTAGCAAAAAGATAAATGAAAGGCATTGGTAAAATATTTCCAAAAATAACAAGTACATAAATTAATGGTATAGGAAGTGTTACATTGAACAATGGGCTGAAAGCAATTGGAACAGCACCTCTAAGTTCGATTAACGGAACCATTGAAACTAAAAATACAACTATACTCTTTTTTAACATAAAAAATCTCCATTCATAAAAAGTCTAGGGACATTTTAAACGATAAACCAAAATTTGTAAAGTTTAAAACTTTAATTGAAACATATAATTAAATATTATATAATTTATCTATGAAAAATAAGGAGAAAAATATGAAGAAATTTTTAAAAATATTAACAATAATAATTTCAATCACATTAGTAATCCAATTAGGAACAATTAGTTTAAATATAAGTCAAGTACAAGCAGATGTAGGCAATTTTAAAAGTTACAAGTCAAAAAGTTCATCAAGCAATAAGAGTTATAAATCTTCAAGCCCAAAAACTAAGATCTTCAAATTCCACAAATCAAATTCGTCGTCAAAAAAATATTATTCATCAAGTAAAAGTTATTCAAATTCAAGCAATAATAATTATTATTATAAAAACAATACTGTGAATAATGAAAATACAAACACTAAGACAAATCAATCGACTACAAAGAATAATTCCGACTATTTATATACAATACTAATGTATTTAGCACCATTTCTATTAACTAAAAATATGAATAATGGATATGTTAGAGGAGGAAATTTAGGATTTGGTGGCTTTATTGGAATAATTGTAATTATAATAATTATTATTGCAATTATAAAAGGAAAAGGTAAGTAATATTAATAAAAATTATATTGAAATAAAATAAACCTTATAGTAGAATTATTTTGATGTTACACTTAAGAAAAGGAGACTTAATGAAAGAAGAATTTATCAATTTACTAAAAGATATAGATAGACCTGGAATGGATAAATTGTTGGAATTCCTAGAAAAATCAGATTTTTTTACAGCACCAGCAAGTACAAGATTTCATGGAGCTAGAGAGCAAGGACTGGTAGAACATAGCCTAAAAGTATATGAAATATTAAAAGAAAAAATAAAGCATTCACCAATATCAATCGATATACCGGAGGAATCAGTAAGAATAATAGCTTTATTACATGATATATGCAAAACTAATTTTTATAAAATAGATTATAGAAATGTTAAAAATTCATTGGGAGTGTGGGAAAAAGCTCCATACTATACAATTGAAGATACAATACCTTATGGACATGGTGAAAAATCGGTAATGATGATTACAGAATTTATGAAATTAACAAACGAAGAAAAATATGCAATAAGATGGCACATGGGTTTTACAGAACCAAAAGAAATATATAATACAATAGGCGCAGCTTATGAAAAATATCCAATTGCCCTATTAACAAATGAAGCTGATTTAGAAGCAACATATTTTTTTGATACATAATATAAATGTATAATATAAAATAAAAGGGAATCAATAATGTCCCAAAAGAGAAAGGAGATATTATGAAAAAGTTTTTAAAAGTGTTATTAACAATAGTATCAATAATAACAATTATTTTTAGCTTAAATTTCATTACATTCAATGATAAAGTTTATGCAGATGTAGGAAACTTTAAGAGTTATTCATCAAGTGGCAGTCGTTCATCAAGTAGCTCATCAAGTGGGAGTAGATCATCGAGTAGTTCAAGTAGTTCATCGAGAAGATCATCAAGTAATAGTGAATCTTCATCAAGTAGCTCGACATTAGGAGAAATAGGATTAATAATGTTTGCAATTAGACATCCTTGGGCATTTTTATTATTTATAGTTTTAGCAGCTATTTGGAGAACTATTAAGAAGAAATTAGGAAACAACCCTATAATTAATAAATATAATGAAACACTTGATAATGTATTCAATGCAGATAAGGAGAATAATTTTAATAATAGAAGTGCACAAAGTGAAGAATCAGTATTAAGTTCAGTTAAAGGAATTGATCCAAACTTCAATCCAGAAGAGTTTAAAGCATTTGCAAGAGATGTTTACATTAGATTACAAGCAGCTTGGTCAAAAGGTGATTGGGAAGATATTAGAACATTTGAAAGTAAAGAATTATTTGAACAACATAAAAATCAATTACAAGAATATCTTGATAAAGGTCAATTAAATAAAATGGATAGAGTCGGTGTATTAAATGAAAAATATGCTGGATTCAAACAAGAAGCTGGAAAAGATGTTTTAGAAATAGATTTAGATGTAAAACAAATAGACTATATTATAAATTCTAAGACAAAAGAAATTGTAATAGGTGATCCAAATTCAGAAGACTACGGAACATATAGATTAACATTCTCAAGAACAACAGGAAATAAAACAAATACAGCATCAGGAGAGACAAAGATAACAAACTGTCCAAACTGTGGAGCGCCAACAACAATAACATCATCAGGTAAATGTCCATATTGTGGAAGCGTAATAACAACTACAGACTATGGTTGGGTATTATCAAATTTAAGCAAAATATCATAAAAAATAAATGTAAAATCCAGCAAGAAAATGCTGGATTTTATTATATAAAAAAAGAGATAAAAAAAGCTCATAAATATTGACTTATTTGCGAATTTAGAATAAACTGAATATGTGCAAAAGACATAAATTCAATAGATAGATTATATTGAAAAATAAGGAGGAAATTATGGGACTAATTAAAGCAGCAGCAGGTGCAATAGGAAGCACACTACATGATCAATGGAAAGAAGCCATTCGTTGTGAAGATTTAGGAAATGAAATTTTGATGAAGAAAGTATCAACACCAAATAATGTAATTTCAGCAGGATCAACTATTATAGTACAACCAGGTCAATGTGCAATTATTGTAGATAATGGAAAAGTAATAGATGCAACAGCTGAAGAAGGTGTTTATAAATTTGATGAATCATCAACACCATCATTTTTTGCAGGACAATTTAAAAATACATTTAAAGAAATGTTTGCAAGATTTACCTATAATGGACAATCAGCAAAAGAACAATACGTATTATTCTTTAATGTTAAAGAAATAATTCATAATAAATTTGGAACAGCAACACCAGTTCCATTTCAAGATTGGTCACATCCAGTAATGTTATTAACAGGAACAGTTGGACCATACAGTGTAAAAATTCGTTGTTATGGAACATATACATTTAAAGTATCAGACTTTGGATTGTTTATGAATAGAATAGCAGGAACACAGGATGAATATAGACGTTCAGATATCGTTGAACAAATGAAATCAGAAGTTATGGCCGCACTTCAAAATATTTTAAACGAATTAGGAACATCAAAATATAAAGTACCAGTATTGGAATTACCAAGTCAAACAGATGAAATTATGCATATTTTAGCAGAGAGAGTATTCGACCAACCAATTAGAGATAGAGGAATTCAATTGTTAAGTTTTGCAATTGAATCAGTATCATTGGATGAAGATTCTCAAAAGAAAATTGATAATTATGAAATGGCATCAAATTCACAATTACAACAAGGAAAAATTGCATCATCATATGCAAATGCTTTAGAAAATGCAGCAAGTAATGCAAATGGAGCAACTGCAGGATTTATGGGATTAGGAATGATGAACAATTTCACAGGTGGCATGCCAGTGCAACCAGCACAACAAACACAAGCTGTTCAATATGATCCATATCAAGTACAACCTCAAGCACAACAAGATCCAATTCAAGAACAACAAACAAGTAATACTACAGTAGAAAATACAGAATCACAAGAGTCATCAGTTGAAGAAAGAGTAGAAGATGAATCAGTAGTATCAACAAGATCTCAAGAATTGGAAGATGCACAAGTAGTTGCAAAAAAATTCTGTACAGAATGCGGTAAAGAAGTACCAGCAGAAGCAAAATTCTGCCCATTCTGTGGAAACAAATTAATGTAATATACAAAAAACACGAGAAAGGAAGAATAGAAATGGAATTAAAAGGAACAAAAACAGAAGAATGCTTGAAAGCAGCGTTTGCAGGAGAATCACAAGCATCAATGAAATACAGATATTATGCTAGTAAAGCAAGAAAAGATGGATACGAGCAAATCGCAGAAATCTTTGAAGAAACATCATTAAATGAAAAAGAACATGCAAAAATTTGGTTCAAATTATTACATAATAATGAAATGCCAGAAACAACAGAAAACTTAAAAGATGCTGCAGCAGGCGAAAACTATGAATGGACAGATATGTATGAAGAGTTTGCAAAAACAGCAGAAGAAGAAGGATTTACAAAAATCGCATTCTTATTCAGAGAAGTTGGAAAAATTGAGAAAGAACATGAAGCAAGATATAAAAAATTATTAGAAAATATCGAAGAAGGAATTGTATTCTCAAGAGATGACGATAGAATTTGGAAATGTAGAAATTGCGGACATATCGTAATTGGAAAATATGCTCCAGAAGTATGCCCAGTATGTGCACACCCAAAATCATTCTTTGAAATTAAAGCAGAAAACTATTAATAATATATAGTAGAAATCGCTTCGAGTATATTCTGCTCGAAGCGTTTTTACATACATAAGAAGGAGAAAACATGTTTCGTTTTTATATAGCATTAATATTATCAAAATTGGCCTATGCAGTAATTAGATTATTAGGAAGAAATGCATCACAATTTCCAGGAAGATTAGCGATAAATATCTGCCCAGACTTTTTAGGAAAAATAGCAAAGCCTAAAAAAATAATCTGCGTAACAGGTACAAATGGAAAGACAACAACAAACAACTTAATCATTGATTCATTAACAGGATTAGGTTATAAAGTATTGGATAACAACTATGGATCAAACATAGATGCAGGAATAGCAAGCAGTTTAGTTAAAGGAACAAAAATATCAAATAAAGCAAAGTTTGATATCGCAGTATTTGAAGTAGATGAAAGATCATCAATCAAAATATATCCATATATTAAACCAACATACGTATTATGTACAAACCTATTCAGGGACTCAATAAAAAGAAATGCTCATCCAGAATTTATATCAAGCATAATAAATAAAGGTCTACCAGAGGACACAATTCTAATATTAAACGCAGATGACCCAATAAGTTCAAGACTAGGAACTAAATCAAACACAAGAATATTTTTTGGAATAGATAAACAACCATTTGATTTAGATACACCATTAAACATCATCAATGATCAAAGAATATGTCCAAAATGTGGAACAAAACTAGAATATAACTATGTAAGATATCATCACATAGGAAATTGTTATTGTCCAAACTGTGATTTTAAATCACCAACAGCAGATATATCAATAAAAACAATAGATTTCAAAAATCAAAAAATCATTGTAAAAGTTGATAACGATGAGGAAGAATTTAAATTATTCTCAAGCCAAATATTCAATATTTACAATGAAATTGCAGTAATCACAGCATTATATACATTAGGAATATCAACAAAAGATATTCAATCACAAATAAATAACCTACATATTGTAGAATCAAGATATAATGAAGTGGAGAAAAATGGCATTAAGATAATAGGAAATCTATGTAAAGGGCAAAATCCAGTAGCATTATCATGTATATTCGACTTTTTAAATAGGGATAAAACCAACAAACAAATCATTCTATTATTGGACGATAAATATGATGCAAAAGATTCATCAGAAAACTCAACATGGATGTATGATGCAGACTTTGAATTTTTAAATGCAAAACATATAACCAAAATAGTAATAGGAGGAAAGAGATCAGAAGATTTCTATCTAAGGTTGTTATTAGCAGGTGTACCAAAAGAAAAATTAGTATATGATTTTGACGTAAATCAAGTAGGACAGCATATAGACATAGCAGATGCTAATGAAATATATATTTTATATGATATCTATAATGGCGATTTACAAAGAAATGCAAGAGATGTAATTTTACAAAAAATAGAGGGAGGTAATGCAAATGACTAAAATCGAAGTATTATACCCAGAAACATGTAATCTATTTGGAGATATGTTCAATATAAAATTATTAGAACAATCAATAAAAGATGTAGAAATAATTAATACAAACTTTACAGATGAACCAGCATTTGTAACACAAAATGTTGACATGATATATCTAGCACCAATGACAGAACGAACACAAGAAGAAGTAATAAAAAAGCTAGAACCATATAAAGCCAGACTAGAAGAATTAATAAATAAAAACACCGTAATGTTATTCACAGGAAATGCTTTTGAAATATTAGGAAAATATATTGAAAATGAAGACGGAAGCAAAGTTCAAGGATTAGGCATAATGGATTTGTATTCAAAAAGAGACATGATGCATAGATATAGCAAGATGTATTTAGGTGAAATGGAAATCGAAAAAGGCAGAAAAATAAAAATTCTAGGATTTAAAGCACAATTCAGTATGGCTTATGGAGATAATCACGAATATTATGCATTTAATACAATTAGAGGTGACGGAATAAATAAAGAAAGTAAATTCGAAGGAATCAGATTAAACAATTGCTTTGGAACATATATTCTAGGGCCAATACTAGTAAATAATCCATTTTTTGCAAAATACATATTAAGATTATTAAACGTTAAAGATACAATAGCGTTTGAAGATATTGCAATAGAAAATTACCAAAGAAGATTAGAGGAATTTGAAAATCCAGCAACAAAATATGAATAAAGGAGATTGCAAGTGGAAAAAAATATATTTTTAGAATTAGAAAAAAGAGGAATTATTGAACAATTCATCGACAGAGAAAATTTAATAAAACACTTAGATGAAGGAAATGTACCATTCTACATTGGAATAGATCCAACAGCAGATAGTTTGCACATTGGGCACTATGTAGGATTAATGGTTGCTTCATATTTGCAAAGAGCTGGACACTCTCCACTAATTTTAATAGGTGGTGGAACAGCAGCAATCGGAGATCCATCAGGAAAAACTGATTTAAGAAGAATGATGACACGTGAAGAAATGGACGAAAATGTTGAGAAAATAAAGAAACAAGTATCAAGATTCGTCAATTTCGAAGGTGAAAACGCAGCCAGAATCGTAAACAATGCAGATTGGTTATTAAATCTAAATTACATTGATTTTATGAGAGAGATAGGCTCAAAATTCTCAGTAAATAGAATGTTATCAGCAGAATGTTACAAAACAAGATTGGAAACAGGTTTAACATTCTTTGAAATGGGATACATGTTATTACAATCATATGATTTTTTACATTTATACAATCAATTTGGATGTAAACTAGAAATAGGTGGAAATGATCAATGGTCAAACATTATTGGAGGAGCAGAATTAATCAGAAAACTAGGACATGATGATGCCTTCGCATTCACATTTAAACTTCTAACAACAAAAGAAGGAAAGAAAATGGGAAAAACAGAAAAAGGTGCATTATGGTTAGACAAAGAAAAAACGTCACCATACGAATTTTACCAATACTGGAGAAATGTAGCTGATCAAGATGTAGAAAACGTTTTAAAAATATTAACATATCTACCACTTGATGAAATCAAAGAATTAACTGCAGTCGAAGGACAAGAATTAAACAAAGCTAAGAAAATTGCAGCATATGAAATAACAAAATTAATTCATGGCGAAGAAGAAGCTAAAAAAGCAGAAGAAGCTTCAGAAGCTTTATTTGGAAATGGAGCAAACAATGCAAACATGCCAACTATAGAAATAGAAGCAGAAACAAGTATCTTAGACGCCATAATTCTAGCAGGATTTGCTCAATCAAAAGGACAAGCTAAAACATTAATAGCTCAAGGTGGAATAACATTAAATGACAATAAAGTAGAAGATTTACAATTAAAAATAACATCAAACATGCTATCAGAGGAATTAATTCTTAAAAAAGGTAAAAAAGGATTCTGCAAACTAATAAGCAAATAATACATAAAAACAAGCAAAATCGACATTATTCGAGATTTGCTTGCTTTTTAATATCAAAAAGTGTGAAACAAAACAAACGAAATTGATTAAAAATGTTTCACATTTATTAAGGAATAATAATGGTAGAATTAGAAGAACAAAATTACAATGAAAATCAAAAGAAATTCAAAGAAATAAAACAAAAATTAGAAGATGAAATTAATAAAAATATAGAAATAATCCATGTCGGCCAACATCAATACCATCAATAAAATATGGCAAAAACATCATAGACATTTTAATTGGAGCCAAAGATAAAAAAGAATTTGCAGAAATAGCAAAAATTTTAGAAAGCATAAATTATATTCCAAGTGACAAAAGCAAGACAGAAGAATATCAATTTTTTTCATCAACAAAAGAAGAAACTAAAAGTGGAGACATTCACATTCATCTAGTACTGAAAGATACAAATAAATATAAAGAATTTATACTATTAAAACAATATCTTTTAGAAAATAAAAAAGAAGCAATAGCATATTCAAATTTTAAACAAAAATTAATAGCAGAAAAAATCAATGATAGAAAAGAATACAAAAGATTAAAAAGCGAGTATGTAGATAAAATTATAGAAAAAATAAAACAATTAGATTATTAATATTAACTCTCACAGTATTTGAAAAATATATAAAAAATTGTATAATAAACAAAGAAATTTTTTAAAAGAATAAATATAGGGGATAAAATGAAAGAAATATTATTTGCGACAGGAAATGAATCAAAAGTTAACAGATTTAAAGAAAAATTATTAGAAAGAGGAATATTATTGAAATCATTAAAAGATATTAATATTAATCTTGAAGTAGAAGAAAATGGCAAAACAGCCATTGAAAATGCTGAAGTTAAAGCAAAGACCTATTATGATGCTACAAAAATAACAACTATGGCAATGGATGACGCGATGTATATAGATGATATTCCAGAAGATAAACAACCAGGCGTATTTGTTAGAAGAGTTAATGGAAAAAGATTAAATGATGAGGAAATGATTGAGTATTATACTAATTTAGTTAAAACCTATGGAAAAGGTGGAAAGCTAAATACAAAGTGGATATCTGGAATGGCTATAATAAAAGATGGCAAAATGTCAACTTGCACAGACACGACAAGCGAATATTATTTAGTAGATACACCAGCTCAAGATATGATAGAAGGATACCCACTAAGCTCAATATTAGTTAATAAAAAAGTTAATAAATATGATATTTATCTTTCAGAAGAAGATAAAAAAATAGCTCAAGCAGACGATGCTGGTTTTATAGATTTTATTGAAAAAACAATAAAATAAAAGGTAATAGACCATATTAACATATGATAATAAAAAAGTTAGAGAGGATAAGTACTTATAAACTTATCCTCTCTATTTAACTATAAGCATTAAAAATTAGTAATTATTTAACATTATCCAAATAATATTTTAAAATAGTATAATCCCTTCTATTAATCATTTTTGTAGCAAATATATTACTATATTCAGAAGGTTTCAAGTTTTTATAACAATCATTGATTTTATTTAAAGCTTCATGTGGTTCGAACCAACACAAAGTTGTTTTTAGTATGACATTCTTCAACAAAACCAATTTCAGATATATCGGTTATTTCACATCCGGACTCTTCTAAAACTTCTCGTTTTAATGCGTCAATT
>ERZ773070.1396-NODE-1396-length-14951-cov-12.150779_pt1 | contig 14951 bp, 16 predicted proteins | sample MGYA00580618_ERZ773070 | MGnify/ENA primary metagenome ERZ773070 (study PRJEB29015, sample SAMEA2738023) | human oral metagenome | biome: human oral; feature: human-associated habitat; material: dental | place: China | collected 2019 ... | reverse complement strand
ACTTCATCGTGGAGTACATCGGCCAGACCCGCGGCTGGTTCTACACCCTCCACGTGCTGGCCACGGCCCTGTTCGACCGGCCCGCCTTCACCAGCTGCGTGTCCCACGGGATCCTCCTGGGCAACGACGGGGCGAAGATGAGCAAGTCCCGGCGCAACTACCCCGACGTGTCCATGGTGTTCAACCGCGACGGCGCCGACGCCATGCGCTGGTTCCTGCTGTCCAGCCCCGTGGTGCGCGGCGGGAACCTCGTGGTCACCGACAGGGCCATCCGCGACACGGTGCGCCAGGTGCTGCTGCCGCTGTGGAACGTCTGGTACTTCTTCGCCCTGTACGCCGGGCAGGCCCGCGACGGCGCCGGGTACGTCACCGGCGGCGTCGACCTGGACGACGCCGCCCTGTTCGGCAAGGGGGGCCGCCTGCACGTCATGGACCGCTACGTCCTGGCGCGCACCCGCGACCTGGCCGACACGGTGCGCGCCCAGATGAGCTCCTACGACATCACCGGGGCCACCGCCACGGTGCGCGAGTTCCTCGACGTGCTCACCAACTGGTACCTGCGCACCTCGCGGGGGCGGTTCACCTCCGGCTCCGCGCAGGTGTGCGAGCCGGCCTTCGACACCCTGGCCACGGTCCTGCGGGTCCTCATGGAGGTCATCGCCCCGCTGGCCCCGCTGGTCAGCGAGGAGATCTGGCGGGGGCTGACGGGGGGCCGCTCGGTGCACCTGACCGACTGGCCGGTGCTGCCCGCTCACGTGGCCGACCCGGGGCTCGTGGCCGCCATGGACGAGGCGCGCGACGCCGTCTCGGCGGCCCTGAGCCTGCGCAAGGCCGAGAAGCTGCGCGTGCGCCAGCCGCTGCGCTCGCTCACCGTGGCCACGGCCGAGCCGAGCGGCCTGGCGCCCTTCCGCCCCCTCATCGCCGGGGAGGTCAATGTCAAGGAGGTGCGGATCCTCGACGCCGCCGACGCCGGCTACGAGGTGGTCCAGGAGCTCTCCCTCAACCCGCGGGCCTTCGACCCGGCCGTGCGCAGGCTCACCTCCAGGCTGTTCGCCGCCGTCAAGGCGGGGGAGTGGGAGCTGACCGGGGACGGCGACGTGCGCTTCGAGGGCGTGCTGATGGACGACGGCGCGCCCGTGGTGCTCGAGGCCGAGGAGGGGTCCTTCTCCCTGACCAGCCGCATCGAGGTCGACGACGAGTCCCTGTCGGCGACCATGCTGCCCTCGGGCGCCTTCGTGGTCCTGGACACCGCGCTGGACGAGGAGCTGGAGGCCGAGGGCTGGGCCCGCGACCTGATCCGCCTCGTGCAGGACGAGCGCAAGGCGGCGGGGCTGCACGTGGGCGACCGCATCGAGCTGACGCTCACGGTCCCGGCGGACAGGGGCGCGTGGACGGGGGCGCACCTGGACCTCATCAAGCGCGAGACCGGCTGCGCCGTCGCCGATGTCGTGGCCGACCCGGCGGCCGGCGGCCCCAGCGCCGTCGTCGTCAAGGCGGAGGGCTGAGCGCGGCGGGCGCTGGGGTGGACCTTCATATTCACGCTGCGAACTGCGCCAGCGCCCGTCGGATCACCTCCGAGCGCGTCACCCGCTCACGGGCGACGACGGCGTCGAGCGCTGCGATCTCGTCGGCGCTCAAACGCACCGCGACCACCTGCATGGGCTGCGCGCCGCGCCCCGGGCGCCCCCGGCCGCGACGCTTGAGGGCCTCGACGTCGTACCCGGCCTCCGCCTCGTCGGCCCACGCCCGGATCTGGGCCTCGCTGATCTCGTCCTCACGCACGAGAATATCGTCAACGAAAACAGGGCGGTTCGGGGGGATGCAGTTGAGGCTGCAGTGCGGAGGACGAGGCGCTTCTCCTGGTGTCAGGTGGGGTACTCCAGCGCGATGAGGATCATGGTGTTGGAGTCGGCGCAGACGACGGCCTCCTTGGTGTCGAAGTAGTGGCGCTGGGCGTTCGGGTCGTCCTGAATCATGTGCTCGACGTCGAGGATCTCCTTGGCCCTCTCCTTCGGGACGGCGGTGAAGGCGTCGGCCTCGGCAACGTACTGACGCAGGTCGGGGTGGATCCCCGGCAGCGGATCGGCCGCGCCGGTCGAGGCCTCGGCGAGGGCATGGGTGCTGTCGGGCTCGAGTGTTGCGACCACGTGAGTCCAGATGGGGCGGTCCGGCCAGGGCAGCATCTCGCGCTCCTGCTGCTGGTACTGCGCGACCCAGTGGGCGCTTGAGAGGCGGATTCCGGGCATTCGCCTTTGGAGCGGCTCCAGATCGGTTCTGATCTCCAGCTTCTCGGGAACGTACTCGGTGAACTCGGCGAAGCGCCTGTCCTGCGCCCGGGTCCGGGTCGACCCTTGCCGCCCGAACCCCGGGAGCAAAGCGCAGCCGCCCAGCGCCAGGGCGGCGCCGGCGAGGACGCCCATGCCGACGGCGGCGCGCCGTCCGTATCCGGTCATATTCAGTCGACTCCTAGAGGATTGTTCGGAGGGTGGTGCGGATCGCTGGGCTCCGGCGTCGCCTTGACCCCGCGGTCCCCTGCGCGCGCTTCCCTCAGCGCCGCCGCGGCGGCACCTGGTCCCATGCGGCCTCGAGCAGCTCGACGAGTACCCCGGCCGAGTGCTCGTCGTCGGGAAGCGGCAGACGGCGCAGCGGCCGGGCCCCGGGGTAGGGCTCCTCCAAGGGCGAGTCCGGCGCCGCCTCGCGCACCGCGGCCACGTCCTTGAGGAGGAGCCGCTCGTCGTAGAGGCCGCCGACGACGCGGTCGCGCCAGTACAGGACGTACTCGCCCATCATGGCGCGCGTGCGCGCGCCCGGGCCCAGGAGGTGGTCGAGGCGCTCCGCGGTCTGCGCAGTGGTGGCCATGCGGCGAGTCTATCCCGCCGCACGGCCGCGCCTGCCGCCCGCAGCCGCCAACACCCTCAACGCCTTACGCAACGCAGAGCACTGATCTGAGACGAGTCGGGTGCCGTGCCTACTCGTAGTGGGTCCACATGCGCAGAACCAGGATCGTGTGCTCCTCGGGGAAGACCTCGTAGACGAGTCGGTGCTGGATGTTAATGCGGCGCGAGTAACAGCCAGCGAGATCGCCGACGAGCTTCTCGTAGCGCGGCGGCGTTTTGAACGGGTCCGCGGCGATACTGTCGAGCAGATGCTGAGCCTTGGGCTTCAGACCCGAGGATGCGAGCCTCCTCGCGTCCTTGCGGGCCTGCTTGGAGTAGACGATGCGCCAGGCGCTCACCAGTCGAGCTCTTCGCAGGCGCCGTCGAGGCCGTCCGCGCGCGCCTCGCGGATGGAGCGGGTCATGCCGGGGATCGAGGTGAGGTGGAGCGTCTCCTGGATGGCGCGCCAGTCGTTCTCGCCGACGAGGACGGCGTTGCCGCGCTGTCCGGTGATGGTCAGCGGCTCGGACTCGTTGTTGACCTGATCGATGATGTGGTAAAGATTGGCTCGCGCGGTGGTTGCAGATACAGCGGACATAGCAAGAACGTACGTTAAGACGTACGTATCGTCAAGGGGCGGGGACCGCCGAACGGGGATCCACCCGGGGTCTGCGCCTGCTCGCCGCCGGGGGACACTGGCCCTGTGAGAAGAGATCTGCTGCCCATCCCGATCCGGGTGCCGCGGGCGCGCCGCTCGCGGATACGACGACCATGGGCGCGCCGGTTGTGGATGGCGGCCGCGTACCTCGTCGCAGAGACGACGGCCGGCTGGCTCACCTGGCTGTTCGCGAGCACCATCGTGCTGCTGCCCGTCTGGGCGGCGGCATGGGCGGGCGCCGAGCGCCGGCTGGTGACGCTGGCCGGCCTCCCGCCGATCGCGCCCCGGGCGGCGGGCTGGGCGGGTCGTCTGCGCGAGGCCGCCTTCGTCCTGGTCCTCGCCGTGGTGGCGATCCTGGGGACGATCGCGGCCGCGATGCTGCGCACCGCGGCGCAGATCACCCTCATCGAGCCGGTCCGGGCGCAGGCCGATGCCGGCGGCGCATCGGCCTCTCCGGCGGGGCGCTGCCTGATCGTCCTCGTCGGCCTCATCGGCGCGTGCCTGCTCCCGTGGCTCGTGATCGGGGCGGCGTCGGGGCTGGCGCGCCTGTCCACGGCGCTGCTCTCTCCGCGGGCCGAACAACTGCAGAAGCAGGTCGACGCCCTCGTCGACAGGGCCGTGGAGACGGAGGACCGCCTCATTTTGGAGCGCAGGCTCATGGAGCAGCGCCTTCACGACGGCGCGCAGCTGCACCTGAGTGCGGCCGGCCTCCGCCTGGGGCTCCTCGAGCTTCGGCTCGCCGGCCTCGAGGGCCCGTCGGGGGCGGAGGCGCGCGAGACCCTCGGCGAGCTGCGCGAGCAGATCGACGCCGCTGCCGACGCGGTTCGGGAGGCGGCCCACGGGCTCACCCCGAGGACCCTCGCCGAGCAGGGGCTGCGGGCCGCTCTGGAGGAGCTCGCCGCCGGCCTGCCAATCCCGACCCGGGTGACCTGGGCCGGCGGGGAGGGGACGCCGTCGCCTTCCAGTGAGATCGCCGAGAACCTGTACCTCATCGCCTCCGAGGCGATCACCAACGCGATTCGGCACAGCGGATGCAGCCGCATCGAGGTGCGCGTGGAGTGCATCGGCGCTGACAACGGTGCCGTCGTGCTGACGGTGCGTGACGACGGCAGGGGCGGGGCCGCCCCGACGGGGCAGGGAATCCTCGGAATGGCGGCCCGTTCCCGCCGTCTGGGAGGTACTTTCGAGGCGGTCAGCCCCGACGGCGGGCCGACCACCATCACCGTCCGCATCCCGACGGGAGAGCAGCGATGAGGATAGTCCTGGCTGAGGACGAGGCGCTGCTGCGCGAGGGCCTGGTCATGCTGCTCGAGCATGCCGGGCACGACGTCGTCGCGTCCGTGGCGACCGCCACCGAGCTGGTCCATGTGGTGAAGCGCGGTGATCCCGCAGTTCCGCCGGACATCGTCATCACCGATGTGCGCATGCCGCCGGGCAGGACCGATGACGGCCTGCGCGCCGCCATCGAGCTGCGCCGAGATCGCCCGCACCTGCCGATCCTGCTCCTGTCCCAGTACCTGGGCAACGAGTATCTGCAACGACTCCTGGACTCGGCCGAGGACGACCCGCGCTCCGGCGGCGTCGGGTATCTGCTCAAGGACAGGGTGGCCCACGTGCACGAGTTCATGCAGGCGCTCCAGGCCGTGGCCTCCGGCGGGGTGGTCGTGGACCGCAAGGTCATCAGTGCGCTCATGCGCCGCAGCGAGGACCGCCTGGAGCGCCTGACGCCGCGGGAGCGGGAAGTGCTCCAGCACGTGTCGGCGGGGGAGACCAACCACGGGATCGCCGAGGCGCTGCACCTGTCCGATGGGGCGGTCGTCAAGCACATCGGCGCCATCTTCGACAAGCTGGGCCTGTCCCAGCGCGAGGGCAACCGGCGCGTGCTGGCCGTACTGGCCTTCCTCGACCATCCCTGAGACCGGCTCTGACCCGGACCGGATTCGACCCCGATCGGTTCTCATCCCGGCCAGCGGCGCCACGACGGCGCGCGGCAGAGTCCTGAGTCCGTGTGAGTCCGTGGTGGGGTTTTCCCCACCACGATCCGACCGCCATGCCCACTGCGCTCGCGGGCGCATTGGGCTGACATGGGGGCATGAGACCGACCCCCGCCGTCGAGGCCCACGAGCTGCGCAAGTCCTTCCCGACTCCCGGCGGGAGGCCGATCGAGATCCTGCACGGCGTCACCTGCGCCATTGAGGCGGGCAGGATGACGGCGCTGGTGGGCCCCAGCGGGTCGGGCAAGTCCACCGCCCTGCTGTGCCTGGCGGGGCTTGAGCCGGCGTCCTCGGGCCGGGTCATCCTCATGGGACGCGACGTGGGCGCGCTGTCGGCCGCGCGCGTGGCGGAGCTGTACCGCGACCGAGTCGGCTTCGTCTTCCAGGCCTACAACCTCGTGCCCTACCTGAGCGTACGGGAGAATCTGACGATCAGCGACACCCTGGCTGGCCGCAGGCCCGATCGGACGCGTGTGCAGCGGGTCCTCGCCGGCCTCGGCCTCGAGGCGCGCGCGGACGCGGTCACGACGACGCTCTCCGGCGGGGAGCAGCAGCGCGTCGCCCTGGGGAGGGTGCTCTACCGCCGCCCGCCGGTGGTGTTCGCCGATGAACCGACCGGGGCTCTGGATACGCGCTCGGCGTCCTTCGTCCTGGCCGAGCTGCGGCGCCTGGCCGACGAGGGCGCCGCGGTCGTGCTGGTCACCCACGACCTGGGGGCAGCAGCTATGGCGGAGACGGCGCTCGTCATGCGCGACGGAGTGATCGTCGGTTGTCGTCGCGGCGCCACCCCCGACGAGCTGCTGACTGTGATGAACCGGGCGGGGGAGGCGGCATGATCCGCTACACGCTGCGCGCCCTGGCGGTTCAGTGGCGGGCCTGGTCGGGCACGCTGATGGTGCTGGCCTTCGCGGCGGCCCTCGTCGATGTCTGCCTGGTGCACCGGATGACCGTCACCCGGCCGGAGGTGGTCGCCGCGGCGCGGGCCGCGGGCGTCAGACCGGCGGAGCTGGTGGTGCCCGGCGTATCGGTGTACGTCTACTCGGCGATGGTGGCGATCCCGGTGGTGGCGGTCGTCGGGCAGTCCTGCGTGCAGGCCCTGCGCACGGACTGGGCCAGGTGGCGCCTGGCCGGCGCCCTGCCCCGGCAGGTGTTCGTCGGCGTCATCGCCACCGTGGTCGCGGTGGCGGTGGTGTCCTGCCTGCCCGGCATCCTGGTGGGGTCCTTGGTGGACCAGCCCTTCGCCGCGGTGCTCACGCGCATGGCGGCGCAGCGCATGGGACGGATCGAGGTGGCCCAGACGCCGTCGACTGTCCTGCTCACGATCGTCTCCGTCGTCGGCGTCGCCGTGATTGGGGCGATTGGCCCGGCGCGCACCGCTGTGCGCACTCCGGCCACCGAGGCGGTCCGCACCGCCACCGCCGCGTCGGGACGGCGCCGCATGGGCGTCATCCGGTGGATCCTGGCCGGGGCGTGGGCTCTGGTGTGCGTCGTCCAGCTGCTCGTGGCCATCGTGGTTCGTCCCGGTAAGCGCGTCGATGGGCTTCCGGCCGGCGGCGGCCAGGCGATGCTGGCCGCCCTGCTGCTGGCCATTCTGGTCGTGCTGCTCGCGCCCGCAGTGATTCCCGGTCTGCTGCGCGCCTGGTCGGCTCCGCTGGCCCGGCTGGGAGGGCCGTGCATGATTGCGCGCCGCTCCGCGCTGTGGCGCAGCTCCCTGGCGGCCAGCGCCATCGCCCAGCTGGCCCTGGCCTTCTCCTTCGCGGCCGCCCTGATGACCAACCTCGATACGGCCGAGGCGGTGATCGAGGCGGAGCACCTGAACGTGACGCTCAACCAGTCCGATTCCCTGGTCCTGGCGGCGATCCTCGGAGCCATGGCCCTGCTCGGCGCCATCGCCGTGGTCGCCATGGTATCCCGCTCCAGACAGCAGGAGATCGCCGTGCTCCGCTGCGCGGGAGCCACCATCGGAGGTGTGCGCGCCCAGGTCGTGATCGAGGCGGCTCTGTACGTCGGGACCGCCCTGATCATCTCCGTCATCCCATTGGCCGTCACGGCGCTCGGCGAGGCGATGTTCTTCGCCAGGGCGGGCCTGCCGTTCCTGCCCAGCCCGGCCGTCGGACGACTCGTGCTGCTGGCCCTGGGGTCCTTCGCGGTCCTCGCCGCGGTGCTCCTGGCGCCGGTGCGCCGCGCCCGCCGGGCGCCGATCGGACCCGCGCTGGCCGCGCAGTGAGGGCGGAAGGCCGGTCGTGGCAGCCGCGGGCCCGATGCTCAGCGCTGGGCCTCCACCAGCTCGATGAGCTCCCCGACCCCCTCGTGGATGCCGAAGGGCCGGAAGGGGAAGGTCTCGACCTCCTCCAGGGTCGTCGACCCGGACAGGACGAGGTGGGTGCGCAGCCCGGCCTCGACGCCCGCCTGGATGTCGGTGTCCATGCGGTCGCCGACCATGGCGGCGGCCTCGGAGTGGGCCCCGATCCTGTTCAGCCCCGCCCGGATCATGACGGGGTTGGGCTTGCCGACGAAGTAGGGGGTGCGGCCGGTCGCGGCCCGGATCATGGCGGCGACCGAGCCGGTGGCGGGCAGGGTGCCCTCGTCGGAGGGGCCGGTGACGTCCGGGTTGGTGGCGATGAATTTGGCCCCCGCCTCGATGAGGCGGATCGCCCTGGTCAGGGTGTTGAAGTCGTAGGTGCGCGTCTCGCCCAGGACGACGTACTCGGGGTCCTGGTCGGTCATGACGTAGCCGGCCCCGTGGAGGGCGGTGGTCAGGCCGGCCTCCCCGATGACGTAGGCCGTGGAGGCGGGCGACTGCTGGCTCAGGAACGCGGCGGTGGCGTTCGCGGAGGTCCAGATGCGCTCCTCGGGGACGCTCAGCCCCGAGCGCTTCAGCCGCGCCGACAGGTCGCGGTTGGTGAAGATCGAGTTGTTCGTCAGGACGAGGAAGGGCATCTCCTTCCGCTTGAGGGCGTCGAGGAACTGCTGCGCCCCCGGCAGGGCGCGGTTCTCCTTGACCAGGACGCCGTCCATATCGGACAGCCACGCGGTGACCGGGGGCATCTCGTCGAGAGGCGTGTGGGCGTCGTCCATGGGGTTCTCCTCCGGGTGGCGGGCGAGCGGGGGCGCCGGGGCGCTCCCGCGGACCCATGGTGCCACCTCCGGGCGGGGGCCGCGCCTGCTCGCGGCCGGTCCGCATGCGCGCAGCGCCGTCGCACCCGGCCCCGGCTACGCTGGGGGCGTTCACCACGGTATGGCGAGCCACCTGGAGGCGCAGTGTTCGGACGACGCAAGCAACGACCCTCGTCATCCGACGCCGGGCGAGGCCGGGCGCCCGCTGCGCCCTCGCCTCGGGCGAGGGCGGACGCGATCGTCGCCATGGCGGCCGCCCGCCTCGAGGCCCGCGGCATTCCCACCGTCTGCGGCAGCGGCCAGTACGGCCCCGAGCTCCGGGGCGAGCTGGAGGGCGGGCCCTTCACCTACTACCTCGGCAACACCATTGATGAGCTGCTCGGCGTGGACGAGTCGCAGTGGGACGGCCTCCTGGATCGGCGCATAGCCGGGGTCCTGGCCGCGGCGGCCCGTTCGCCCGACGTCTCCGCCGAGGAGTGGCGGGCCGCCCTCCGCACCCGGATCATCAACGCGAATTCGATCCCCGAGGAATTCGACACGGTGACGCGCCCCTTCTGCGGACCGCTGGTTCTGGCCCTGTACCTGCGGACGTCGGGCGGGGTCCGCCTCGTCGGCCGCGACGAGGACGCGCCGCTGGGCGTCGAGGAGATGTTCGAGATCGGCCAGGCGAACTCCGAGGCCGAGCCCTATGACGAGTTCGTGCAGATCGACGCCGAGGCGTGGGCCATTGCCTCCGGGAGCGTGTTCGCCGCGTCCCGGGCCGCGAATCTGGGCGGCCTCATCGGCCGCGAGGTGAAGGCGGCCCCCCGCGGCATGGTCTTCTCGATCCCGGGCGGCCGGCTCCTCGGATTCGCGCCCGTGGCCGACGACGATCCCCTGCGCGCCGTCAGGGCGATCGCCCAATTCCACGCGAACCAGACCGGCGGGGACGCCGAGGAGGTCCTCACCCGGGCCATCCATTACTGGGCGCCCGATGGGACGATCGAGGAGCTCGCGACCGCGACCGGGGACGGCGGGGCGGTGTCCGTGCGCTTCGCCCCGGGTGAGAGGTTCTCCGCGCTCCTTCCGCCGGAGACGCGAGAGCAGCTGCGGCGTCGGCCCCGATAAGCCGGGGAGGGCGCGAAGAACGGATTCGGGTGCCTCTCATTCGAGCCGATCACAGGCGTCACATGCGTCTCGTCAGACCCGTGTTTCACTCGCCGGAGAAGGGTGTCGTGAGAAATGGCGTTTTGGGAGGATCGTTCCGTCCCCGCACCCGGTAACGGTTCCGTAAAACCGCGGAATCATGCGGAAGTCTCCGCGCGTATCCGGCGGGCCGACGCGAACGATCCTCCCGGGGCGCCAAAACCGGGCCCCACGGGGACACGCCGATCGGCGGAGCCCCGCCCCGCGGGTCGGACGGGAACCCCACCGGCCCATTCGCGCCGCAACGGACGCCCCATTAACCGCAATATTGAGAATCAGATCCCGGCTCGCCCGGGAGGGTCGCAGAAGATCGGGTGAATGCGGCATACGCTGGGCCGCCAGATGCCAGATGCGTCCACCCTGAGGAGATCACCGTGACCACTCTGCCGCGCCAGCACGAAGGCTTCCTCGTCGTCGGAGGATCCACCGTCGTGATCGACGTCGGCGGTCTCCGCTTCGTCAGCGACCCCACCTTCGACAACCCGACCGACTACGGCGGGCTGCGCAGGACCCGGGGCCCGGCCATCGCGGCCGCCGACGTGGCGGATGCGGACGTGGTGCTCGTCAGCCACGCCGACCACATCGACAACCTGGACGCGTCGGGGCGGGCCTTCGCCCTGCGCGCGCCCCGCCTGCTGACCAACCCCGGCTCGGCCCGCATCCTCGACCACGGGGCGGTGGGCCTCGCCCCGTGGAGCACGATCCACGTCGCCGAGGAGGTGACCGTCACGGCCGTGCCCGCGGTGCACGGGCCCGTCGACGGCGAGCCCGACGAGCGGGGCTTCGTCAACTGCGAGGTGACCGGCTTCGTCATCCAGGCCCCGGACAGCACGATCTACCTCAGCGGGGACAACACCTGCCTGGCCGCGGTGGCCCGGGTCGCCAAGCGGTTCGGCCACCCCGACCACGCCGTGCTCCACGCGGGCCGGGCCACGGTCCCGGGCAGGTTCGACGGGCGCCCCCTCACCCTCTCGGCGGAGCGGGCCTCGGCGGCGGCCGGCATCCTGGGCTCGCCGCACGTCCTCGTCGTCCACCAGACCTGCTGGGACCACTTCCTCGACGGCCCCGAGGAGACCCTCACCGCATTCGCGGACGCGGGGCTCTCCTCCTGCCTGGACATGACCCCGCCCGGGGAGTGGAGCATGGCGGAGTCGTGGGCGAGGGACGAGGAGGATGCCTCGTCGCTCCTGTCGGACTGGTCCTGCTCGGCCTGACGGGTTCGAGCCGGCGCCATTCCCGCTCGGTCCCCTGGGGGTCGATCGCCGTCACGGCGTCTCCAGCCTCCAGGACGCCGCGGACCAGGACGTGAAGAGCTCGATGCGGCCGCCGTCGTCGAGGCGCAGGTCGAGGTCGGCCACCTGCCCGACGGGGCTGACCACCGCCCGCACCGCGCGCCGCCCCACCAGGGGGGCGAGGTCCTCGTCGCCGCGGCACTCGAAGCCCGACGTCACCATGCGTCCGGCCCCGTCGACGACGCGCCACGCGCACAGCGCCCTCAGCGCCCAGCCCGGGCCGGCGACTTCCAGGTGAGTCCAGTTCGTCTCGATGTCCTCGGCCCACGGCGCGAGGCGGGCGGGCAGGCGGCCGCCGAAGCAGTCGGCGGCGCCGGGGCGCACCCGGGCCGAGGCGATCGGCAGCGACAGGGGCAGGTCGGCGGGGACGGGGCGCTCGCCGCTCAGGACCGCGCCGTGGGGCCCGGGTCCGGCATCGCCGTCGGTGCGCGGGCTCACCAGATCGCCCCGTCCATGGTCAGCGTCCACGGTTCGTAGGACGCGCAGTCCGAGAAGCACTGCACGCGGCCGCCGTCGTCGAGGCGCAGGTCGAGGTCGGCGATATCGGCGCGGAACCTCGGCACGATCCCCACCACGCTCCGGCCGACCAGCGGTCTGAGCAGGTCCGTCGCCGCATCGGACCCGATCAGGGCGGCGCGGACGTCGGAGAACCAGACGGTCCCGTCCGGGGCGAGTGCGCGAACGGGGCACAGGGTCGCGAACCCCCAGTCCCCGCCGGCCAGGATCAGCTGGAGGCTCACGTTGTAGAGCGCCTCCTCGATGCGGTGCGGCCCGACGCCGGCCGCCCACCGCTCGAACGCGTCCATCCACTCCATGGGGCCTCCTCATCCCGGGGCCGACGGCGGATCATCAGGGTAGTCGACGGCCTGCTCGGCGGAACCCCGGTCAGGGCTCGTCGGCGAGGTTGCCGGCGAGCCAGGCATTGTGGTCGCCGGGCCCGGGCCCCTCCAGGTCGAGGACGCCGTCCACGCTCAGGTGCCAGGGGTCGCCGTCGTAATCGGCCTCGATGGACAGGAGGTGGCCGTCGTCGAGGGTGAAGACGGGGTTGTAGGCGTCCTCGGGGCACTCGACCCCGGCCAGGGCTCTGCCCGCCAGGCGGGCGAGGACGGCGCGGACCGTCTCGTCGGGGTCCTGGTCGCGGGCCAGGACGACGCCCGCGGGGTCGGCCAGGGTCCAGTCGCACAGCAGGTCGAGCCTCCAGCCGGCGCCGCAGACGAAGGTGCGCCCGTAGGGGTCCCGGCCGGCCCTGGTGATGGTCAGGGGCAGGACGGCGCGCAGGGCGGTGCCGTCGTGGATGCTCCAGTCGTTGGTGGTCATGGGTTGCGTCCGAGGGTTTTCCAGGCGGCGGGGCCCCAGCCGCGTTCGGCCTGGGCCTGGGCGTAGGTCCAGGTGCGCGCCCGGGAGCTGTTCTTCCAGCGCCAGTGGACGAGGTAGGAGGGGCCGGTGTAGAAGTCGTCGTTGAAGGCGTCCACGCCCAGGGCGGCGCAGTAGTCGGCGAGCATGCGGGGCGTGAGCCGGTCGGTCAGGCGCCGGGCGGTGTAGGCGGCGGTGTCCTCGAAGGGCAGGGGGTCGCCGTACTGGTTGAAGGACCAGCGGCGCCCGGAATCGCGCTGGACGGCGACGTGGCGGTGCCCTTTGCCGAATTGGGCGGTGGGGTCGGGCCATTCGATGACGAAGTGGCGGGCTCCCAGTCGTTCCAGGTCCGGGGCGTCCCGGGGCGGGTAGACGTTGGGCTCGGCGACGATGTAGAAGCCGCGGACGCCCAGCAGGTCGACCATCCGGGAGACCACGCTCCTGGGGTAGGGGATAATCCCGTTGTCCAGGACGGCGCTCCAGGGGGAGGCGGTGCCCACCACCAGGATCTTCGTGCGGCCGCTCACCAGTGCCCCCATGCGGGTCAGGGCCGCCTCCAGGCCGCCCGGGATCTCGTCGATGCCCGTGCCGTCTCCCAGGGAGCGGATCCAGCCGGCCGTCGCCCCGGCCAAGTCCCCCGGCGCCGCCGCCACGAAACCGATCTCGGCAGTGGTCGGCTCGAAGCGCGCCCCCAGACGCACAAACCCCATCTCATCCATCACTACCCACATCCTTCTTCTAATTTAGCACAGTCTCATGCGAGCCGGGGATATTATTGCTTTCGAATGAGCTGTGCGGGAGCGTCGTCGAATCGGGCGACGGCGATTATGCGCCCATCGCGTTCGAGGTGGAACTGGTCGCCGGGGCGCAGCCTGGTCAAGCGGTGGGCGCCGGAGAGGAAATGGAGGCGAGCTCGCGACACGGGCTCGGATGCCGACGCGGGCTCAATCATCTCGAGGATGACCCGGTGGCGCAGGTCCGTCTCGACCACGTCCCGGGGCGCCGGCCAGAAGCTGCCGCCGAAGAAGGAGGCGATGACTGTGAAGGAGCCGGTCGTGGGCGGATGGTCGAGGCCCCCGGTCTCCGGGGAGAGCCAATTGATCGTGGCCGCGGCGATGACCTCCCGGGTCTGATCGGGTGGTGAGACGGGGGGTTGGCCGGGGCGTGAGAGCGGTGATGGCTGTGATGCGTCGGCGGGTCCGAGGACCTCCTTGATCCGGCTGACGGCCACGATTTGTCTGCCGCCCCGGTGGATGGCGACCTGACGATCCGCCTCGAGCAGGGGCAGGACGGCGCGGCGCGCAATGAAGTCCAGTTTGGATTCCCAGACGTAAGCGGTGATCAGGTCGATGGGATCGATGATCACCGTAGTGCCCCAGTTCATATCAATATGCTCGGGGTGATAGTGGCGCATCGCCTCCCATGGGAAAACAATTTCGACGGCGACGGGCCAGTCGGGAGGACCGGTCCGGTTCCCGCCCGCCTCCGGCCGGATCCACTCGATCACCGCGGTCGCCGCGGGATCGTCAACCGGCATCGCCATGAGGCCTCCTCTCCTCGACCCGTGCCGCGGGCCCTATGATCGAGATTCCCGGACGTGGATTCCATTCGTTGAGCCTTTCTCACCAGGATTCGTGCTGGAGTGCGATGATGAGGGCCGCGGGGCGGAGGCGGGAAGATGCGCGTCGGCCGCCTTTCCGAGTCGCGGACCACGCCGCTCGCCGGTCCGCCCGCGTCCGCGGTGAGACGGGCGGAGCCAATGGGGCGGAAGGGGCGGAAGGGGCGGGTGGGGCGGTGGCCCCGTGCACGGCGATACCCGCGTGCCCGTCCGCGTCCGCGTCTGCTGCGCCCCTTTCCCTCTGCTACGCCCTTTCACCCTCCGCTGCGCTCCTTCTCCTCGTACAGCAGAGGTGAAGAGGCGTAGCAAAGAGAAAAGAGCGTAGCAGAGGGGGAAGAGGCTGGGCGCGTCTCGGATGCGTCTCTTATTGCGATGGTGATTCCCTTGGGATCCTCAGGGACGAGGCGCCGGAGCATCGGCAAGAACCCGCAACCGGCTCGGGCTCGCACTCTCCGCGCCTCCGCCCGAGTCACGGCGGACAACCCGTGCGTCTCGCGCATCTCTGCAGCCGCACCTTCCACTGCGATGCCGCTTCCGCAGAGGCGCCCTCAAGCCAATGGGCCCTTCCCGCCAGAAAGACCCCCGGACCGGCCAGGACCGGCGTGATGACGCGGGAGGCCCCAGTACGACGCAGGGCGATACGATCCCCGTGCGCGTCACCCCCCACTCCGCGCCCATCCCTCCCGCACTACCGCGCCGATCCCCGGCCCCGAACCTTCGACGAGAAAGGCTCGCCGTGTTCGCTCGCGTCTCCGTTCCGGGAGGAGCCGCGGGCCGGGCCCGCGCAACCCGACTACCCTGGTCCCATGACGCCGACGACGCAGACCACCGAGGCAGGGACGGCGGGCACCACCCCGG
>ERZ773070.1393-NODE-1393-length-14975-cov-15.794906_pt1 | contig 14975 bp, 9 predicted proteins | sample MGYA00580618_ERZ773070 | MGnify/ENA primary metagenome ERZ773070 (study PRJEB29015, sample SAMEA2738023) | human oral metagenome | biome: human oral; feature: human-associated habitat; material: dental | place: China | collected 2019 ... | reverse complement strand
TGCCGGCTGGGCCGCCGTCGGGATGGCCGCAGTAGCCGATGTCTTTAACTCTTGACCAGGCAGGACGGCTTCTTCCTTCTTCGCAGGGGCGAAATTGAACCCGCCTTGGGCTTGATAATTTCCCGACTTTTCCTGTTGTGTTAGTTGTTTCGGCTCATCAGTGGTCTTTGATTCAAAACTAATGGTTTTCGAGTCTTTACGACGCGAACCAAGAGCGATGATCATCATCACGACCAAAATGGCAAAGACGACAACCAGCACAACGATAATTGCAGCTTCCATGATTTCTATCTTGGCAAAAATCGCCAATCAACACACGTCACTAACTAACGACGCAGGATATGCAATTATCACGGGGGCAATCCCTCGAACTATAGACGTCGAAAAGTAAACATGGAACTACCCCCATATAGAAATAATGCTATTTAAATCATTGTGGACATGAGAAAAAAGAACGGACTAATAATGGTCCATAGGGCAATGCTAAAACCTAAACTCACCACCATCTTCGACCGAAGCGCTAACCCACTCAACGCCACTATGGAGCCGCTGAAAAAACAAAATGGGGTATACGCTGAAAACGCCACATGCATGGTAAACGGCAACATGATTATACTGGCGCTAACGAGAACAGCCAGCGCAATTCCAAGTTTATGAGCGTTAGTTTTAGTCTGTATCGAAGCCATAGCCACTGATGCTATCACCCAAATTCCCCAACGAGCTGGTAGCTTCCTGGGAATCTAATAACAGCCGGCTTGAAACAAGCAGTCAACGACCATTTTTAGCAGATAAGCAGCGACGATGCCACACCACGCCACAATAAATCAGAAATGCTACCAAGTAGGTGTATCGTTATGTAAGCTTCATAGTCACACGCTTATAAGAATTTCTGCACACCTTATATGGCTTCAATCCTTGAGGTAGCCCTGGGATCACGGTAACATAAACTCAGCATTTTAATATTGTTGGCAAGCCAACAGTAAGGATTATTTATTAATGAATAACTCACACACTTATTCGCCACACATGGTCTGGATCATCGCGGGGCTTTTACTGGCAGCCGTTGGCCAACTTACCGTCTGGTGTCTTAATAATCCCAGCTTACAGGGGGTTGGTTGGGTGGCCACCGTCATTGGTGGCGTGATTGCGGTCATATCACGAACGGTTTTTACCGCCATGATTCCCACCACAACCACCCGTGACTACTAGGCCACAACCACCCGCCATGGATATGTAATCACCGATATCTGGCAATAAATTCATTGACAGTATTATGGATTTCCACATCATGACCAACGATTAAATGTCCCCCATTTTCAAAGGGAACAAACACCTTATTAGGAAACCTACGAATCACCTTTTCCACATCTGTGAATTTAATTAGCCTATCATCCATGGCGCTGAAAATGAGGACCGGAACCGTGAGGGATTCAATCCGATAATCATCAAAATTTTTGGCCATATCCGGGTTACTAATTACCGAATCAATATAGGCGCCCGCCTTCCGTTTTTCGATGGGAAGTATCGACATAACCGAGTGCAATGGTGTGGAAGTCATCATTGCCACCACCGGGCTCAATAAATACATAGCAATATCGTTACAGATGAATTTTGGGGGACCCATGTATTTATATTGCATTGGTTTTGTCGGACGTTTCGGCAGCGGCATTCTCGAACTATAAAGGATCACGCCTTTCACCCGCTCAGGAAAGTCCAATGCCAAACGGATAGCGTGTGTGCCACCTGCGGAGCCGCCTATCACGAAGGTTTTATCCACACCGGAATAGTCCAATAATTCCACCAATGCCCGGGCCTGTTCCTTAGGTGTCCCCTGCCCCGACACATCGCTGCCCAGATACCCAAACCGCGATGGAGCGATGACCCTACCGGGAAAACCGCAGTTCACCCCAAGCTCATAGCCTTGATCGTAACCACCAAAGATCCCATGCAACGCCAGGAGAGTTTCCCCACTCCCCTGATCCACGTACGTCATTCTGCCGTAACTCAAATCAGCGGTTTTCACCTGATAACGTTCCAATTGTTTATAACTTTGTTTAATTATTTTTACACCCCTTACTATCGGAATTACTCCCATAGCGGATAATGTCATCAATAATGCGCTTAACCGCCTGGTATTCATACGTATATCGTACGCTCGTTACCAGTGATGGTTATTAATAATATGGAAATAATTACTGAGATAAAACCGGGATATAGTCATCACGAGACACAAAATAATCACTGGTACGGCGCGATCCTCCAGCACCTCTCAGCGATTCTATGTCTTTCTACATGCCGTGATAGCAGTAAACTTTCATTGAAATAGTTGAAAACAACCAACATTAATTGGAATAACCAATATAATTATGCCTATCGAACTGTTTGTACTCCACTCATGGGTTTGGGCGCGTTACGACGACCAGGGCACGGACGGCGGCCTACTACCTACTTGGCGTGCCAGGCGGCTAAGCGCTCCTTCAGCAGCGTTCGGGATTGCAGCGTCGCCTCCCGGTTGCCTTCCACTGTTCCCCCCAGCATGGTTTTCCACGAATTCCCCAGCTTGGTAGCGTCCTCGGTAAACACGTGGCCGGCGTTTGGGTAGACCACGGCCTCCAGGTTTTTATTGCGCTCGCTCAGCTCCCGCACCGCCGCTTCCCCCTGCCACATGGCATCCTGGTCACCCGCAAACAATAGGCCCCGACCAGCAAACTCCTCAATCTTAATCCGAGCAGCCTCCCGATCGGGTGCCTCGGCGAGCGAAAGCTCATAGGTTTCCCGATACGACACCGGCAGGGCCAGGATGGAACGGATCGTGGTGCGAAGCGGCATGCGCAGCGGCACATAAGGTACCGGCTCACCCTTCCATGTAAAACTCGATGACGCCCCATTGCGATAGTCGCCCAACCCCTGATAGGTGTAGGCCGAAGGGGTAAACACCACGATATTGTCGATCTCTGGGTAGCGAACCGCCAGGTTTGCCACCAGCTCGGCGCCCTTCGACACCCCCAATACCGTCAGCGGACCCTGGTGTTGATGCTGCTTCAGCCAGTCTAATGCCTCCTGGAAAAAGTCAAGCGGTACCTTCACTAATTCTGTCTGTTGGCCCGGTTGGCCGAAGAAATACAACCCCAAGACGTTATATCCTTGGTCCTGGAGTGCGCGGGCTGCATCATTATTATTGCTGCCCTCCGAACCGCCGAATACCACTATGGTTCCTGGGCGGGCTGTGCCATGAGCCGGGTAGTAGAACCCGCGTAAGTAGTTGCCTGTCACAGACTCCACGTCACCTTGTTGAGCTACGACACTACTATCACGCGGGTTCTCCCCCGGCATTTTGTAGCGATTGTGGTTATATGCGATCACCCCTGCCAGTACCAGGCACAACGCCACGACAACGCTGACGCAACGCAGTAAAATCCTCAGGAGTTTTCGCATAATAAGCACCTACTTATCTCACCACAGTTTTCATGATAACTGCCCGGATCTCACCAGGAAATGCAATTTGTCACGATTATATAATTGCGAAAATAACGCCAAGGTCAATTGTGAACATAAAAACTTTTTTATGGATAACGTTGGCAATTCGTCGCAGTCAGGATTCGGGTTGTAGGACGGGTACACGCTTATCGGTGCCAGGTTTGTAGCCGCTGGAAGAGTAAGGCGTCCGATTGGGTTTTCGCCATTCGGTTGCCTTCGATAGAACCGCCAAACATCGTTGGCCATATTGGCCCATAGTGGGTGATGTCCTCATCAAACAAATGCCCCGCACCGTGGTACACCACGCCTTCCAGGTTTTTATTGCGGCTGCTTAGTTCCCGCACTGCCGTATCGGCCGGCCACATAGCATCCTGATCGCCCGCAAACAACAGACCGTGCCCGGAGAATTTTTCGATCGGGATGCGGGCAGCCTCTAGGTTGGTGGCCTCGGCTAACGCCTGTTCACTAGTTTTCCGGTACGACACTGGTAGGTTCATCACTGACCTCACCATGCTTGAGGGGAGAAATCGTAGCCGCACATAGTCGACCAGCTCGCCCCGCCAGGTGAAACTGGGCGATGGCTCCCACTGGTAATTTATCCCCTGATAGTTGTAGGCCGTAGGGGTGTAGAGCACAATATTGTCGATCTCTGGGTAGCGAATCGCCAGGTTAGCCACCAGTTCCGCCCCTTTAGACACTCCCATGACAGTGATAGGTTCCTGCACATCGCCATGGTCATTAATCCACGCCAATACTTCGTCGAAAAATTCCAGCGGCACATTCGCTAAATACTGTTGCTGACCTGGTTGGCCGAAGAAATACAAACCCAGCACGTTATAGCCCTGATCCCTGACCTGTCGGGCTAATTCATCATTATTGCTCCCATCGGATCCTTTGAACACCACAACCGTTCCCGGGTGCGCGGCACCATGGGCCGGGTAGTAGAAACCACGCATATAGGTGCCAGACACTGGGGTCACGCCACCCCGGGCCGCGACGACACTACTATCGCGGGGATCGGGACCGCGGCGCTTATAGTGGTGGTAGTTATAGGCAGAAACCCCCACCGCGGTGAAGACCAGCACTGTGATGACACCCAGGACCCGCAGGAGATTCTTAGTAATTTTCCGCATGGCATGGACATTACGGCGCTGACGCCACGTCAGGGCCTAATCGGGCAGGTCACGCCAAACTAGTGAGACGCTGCTTGGTTAGGCAATGCCGGGTTTGGCGATCGCTAACGCAATGGCGTCGGCGGCAACAATGTCGGAGATCACCAGGTCCGGCACCACCTCAGCGAGCCGCGCCCATCCAGCGGTGGCGGCGTCCAAGGTCTTGTTGGAGGTGATGAGCCCGTGGGCAGACACACGAGATGCCAGGGCCAGCACAAGGGACACGACGGGGGCTAGAGCCCACAGGTTTTCTTTCGCATTCGTGTCCACCCCGTCAAGCTTGTCAAACCGGATTCGGGCCAGCGCGTACAGGGATTTATTGCTGCTCCGCAGGGTGCGCAGGAGTGTCACCGCCGACGCGATCAGGTTTTCGGAACCCAGGAGTTCCCGCAGTTTGTCCCGCTGGTTGAAGGTTTCAAATACCGCCAGTAGTCGGCTGGAATCGTCTAGCACGGCGCCCGGCACAATGTGTTCCCCGAACACCTGGTTCAGTAAGAATCGTTGTTGGGCTGGGTCCATGCCGGCCAGCATGACGGTGGTTTTGTCGATGCAGGCGGAATCCAGTGTGGTGTCGCGGGCGGTTTTTAGGGTTTCTAAAATGTTGTCACCCGCTAATGCCGCTAGTTGTTTCTTCACTTCTTCCACCTGGGGTTTGGCCGCATCCGGGTAGCCTTCAGCGCCGAACAAGTGATCGAGTTGCCCGAGTAGTTCCAGGGTGCCTATCCACGCCGCAAGGTGCAGATCCGCGTCCATGGCTTCGCTGCCCGGCGTCCCGGTGAAGCGGCAACGCACCAGTCCGGTTTCGATAAATCGGCCGGGTTGCTGGGCGGATTTGACCAGTGATTGGGAGAGGCCGCGCAAGGACGCATCCGGGTTGGCTTGGAACACGGTGCGTACCGCTTTGATGGTTTCGGGCCGATGTCCGCCACTGGCCAACATGTCCCACAGCACCGGCATCACCTGGGGATCGGTGGGGATGGTGTCGTGGCTTCCCGAGATGAACGCCGAGAGAGTGCCGAGCACGCCGTCGTCGGTTCCGAAGAATCCTTCCTGCTCTAGCACGGTGGCCTCCGGGCCAGGGCTCACCGGGGTGTGGAGCACGGTGAAGGGGTCGCGCACGTGTACTTGCACTATGAGGTTGCCGGCGTCGACATATTCTTCCGGTAATGTTACGGCGTTATCGACCACGGGGAAGGTATCGGCCGGGTGCCAGGGGGCGGTTTCTGGCCATACCCACACGCCTAGGTTTTGTTGTTCGGTGCCGGTGACGGTGAGGGTTCCGCCGTCTAGAGTCACGGCCACAGGTTCGGTGGTTTCCACATCGGCGAGTGTGACGGAGATGCGTTTGTTGTTGCTGGGGTCGGTCCATTCCAGGTCGATGCGTCCCCGCGACAATACCGTGGTTGTCGAAACTAGTTTCGATACGGGTACCACATAGGTTATGCCCCCGTCTCGGCTTGTGAGTTTCGTGGTTTTCACGGGTTGCCCGTGGTGGTTGCGCACCGAGATTTTCGGGTCTTCCAGTTCGCCGGCGCCCCGCACCCGGATGGTGCCCTCCGTGTCGATCATGCGTGGGTGCAGCAGCATGCGGCTGGCCCGCCACATGGGCGGCTCGGTGAGCAGCGGTAGTTCGAAAATTAGGCGTGGGGGGTTGAAGCGTAGCGGCAGGGAGTCGCCTTCTTCGGTACTCACCACGAAGTCGGCGCCAGCTTCCTGGGAGGAGACATGCACCTTGTCCGGTTGGACGGTGAAGGGTTTGTTGCCGGGTTTCACGATGAGGGTGGCTTCGCTGAGTCCCCCACCGGCGGGAATGCGGCAGGATCCGCTGGAGCCGGCGTAGGTGGTGACGGCCAGCATGCCTTCCACGATGGCAAATTCGTGGCGGAAGGATTCGTTGCGGGGACCGCGCATGCGCACCAGATATTCCCCCACCCATGGCGCGTCATAGGCGTCCGGGTCGAGGACGTGGAATACGCCTCCTTCGGCCGGGACTTCTAGGGGTTCCGGTTGGGTGATTTCTTCACCTGCGAGACCGGCGCCGCCGAATGCGGAGATGGAGAGGTGCCAGATTTCGGTGTCGCCCGAGGGCGTGGGGGGAAATTCGGCGACGAGGGATTGGGAGTGAACTTTGAGCCCACCCAGGGTGGTGACGTGTTTGATGGCCTCGTCGGGGGTGCGGAAAGTGACTCGTTGCCGTGGGTCAACGACGCGCAGGAGTTTCAGGTCGGATTGGGTGGCGGTAGCCGCAGCATCGAGGCTGGCTAGCGAGTCCACTCCATCGAGGATCACATTGTGACAGACCCAACCGTCCCAGCCGTCAATGGTGAAGGAGCTGACGGGCTGAATGTCCATGTCATGTACCACGTCGACAAGTCGGTTTTCGGCGGGGATGAGGGCACGAATCCGCTGGTGGTGGAGGGATTTCTTGTCAGTGACAGAGCCGCCGCGTTTGTTGAACAGCAGTATGGGGTCGTTGGTATTGACCACCGGCACGTTCCAAGTGATGTGGTTGGATAGGTCTTCGACGGTGACTTCCCGCACGGGGCGGGGCAAGGTGATGTCGAGGGATTCGGCGTAGCCGGTGACGTCCCCCCAGGCGCGACCGGTGCGGTAGACGGTGGTGGAGCCTTCGAGACTGACCCGCCAGGTGATTTCGCCGCGGGCCGGGACGCGTTGTTCCGGCAGGCGGAGGCATACTTTTTTGCGGACGGGGTCGAGGATAAGCCGGGGCCGGAGTTCCCGGTTGGCGACCCCCACGGCGGCGGCCCGGTCTTCGGTGCCAACGGGTCGTTCGCGGAGTTCGGCGGCCACGGCATCGGCGATGGCGATGGGGAGTTGCGGTTCTAGGTGTTTGCGGTCGCGGTCGAACCAGGATTGGGGGTGGGTGATAGTGAAGTCGCGTAACGCCATGACGCCTTGGTATAGGATGGCAGCATGGGGGCTGACCTGGTGGAATCCCGAAAAATAGTGTGGGAGTTCCAGGTCGTCGATGGTAGGGTTGTCGTGCTTGGCGGCCACGGTGTCGATGGTTTCGAGCAGTTGCGGTATTTCGGTGTTGACGAATCCAGCATGCCAGCAGAGGACGGTGACGGGGTCGGTATCGAAGGCGCTGACCTGCATATTGGTGAGGTATTCGGCGAGTTTGTCGGCGAGAATGCTGTCGATTTGTGATTCCGACACCAGGTCGTTGAGGCCAATGCCGCCGAGGTATTCCCGGCTGAAAGTGTCTGCCGCCACGAGTTTTTTAGCGCGGGCGGTGAGCGTGACCAGGAAGAGAGCAGGGCTGAGCGCGGTGAGTTCGGCGAGGTTACCGCCGGCGGCGAGTTGGCGGGCGAGAAAGATGCCGTAGAGTTTTTCGATTCTTTCCACCTCGTCGCTGGCGAGATCCAGGTCGCCGATGATTGTGACGTTCGGGTGGTTGAGTCGTTGGGCGAGTTCCAATTCGGCCTGGGTCGCCCACCCCAAGAGGGAATCGGTGACGTCCTTGATGGGGTGCTCAAACTCGCTCATGAACTGCGAAATCCTTCCTATATGAAAAAGTATTAATCAGCATTATAGTGTTTAGCTTTGCGACGACTGGGGCGCGGGCGGGTTGGCAAGGTCGCCGGGCGTCATGCGCTGGGAGATTACCCTAGTGATGCCGTCGCCCCGCATCGTCACACCATACAGCACGTTTGCCACATCCATGGTGGGTTTTTGGTGGGTGATGACGATGAGCTGGGAGTCTTTGCGTAATTCCACGAATAGGGCGATGAGTCGCCGGAGGTTCACGTCGTCAAGCGCAGCCTCTACTTCGTCCATGACGTAGAAGGGTGAGGGGCGTGCCCGGAAAATGGCCACGAGCATGGCCAGGGCGGTGAGGGATTTTTCGCCGCCGGAGAGGAGCGAGAGGCGTTTGACTTTCTTTCCTGGTGGGCGGGCCTCGACCTCGATGCCGGTGGTGAGCATGCTGCCGGGTTCGGTGAGGACGAGTCGGCCTTCGCCGCCCGGGAAGAGTGTGGCGAACACTTTGGGAAATTCGGCTTGGACATCGAGCCAGGCGTCGGTGAAGAGTTGCAGGATCTTGGCGTCGACGTCTTCGATCACGTCGGTGAGGTCTTTGCGTGCCTGCTCCACATCGTCAAGTTGGGTGGAAAGAAACTCATAACGTTCTTCTAATGCTTTGTATTCTTCCAGCGCAAGGGGGTTGACCTTACCCAGTGACGATAAATCTTTCTCCGCCTGCTTCAGGCGTGCCTTCTCTTGTTTGAGGTCGAATTCCGGCCCGGGCGTGTAGTCGCGCATGATGTCGGTGACGGGCACCCCGAGTTGTTCCACGAGTTTAGTTTGGGCTTCCTCCATGCGCACCTGGGCTTGGCTGCGGGCGATTTCCATGTTATGGGCATTGTCGGTGAGCCGGGTTTGTTGCGTTCGCAGCGCAGTCACCTGATCCTTGGCTGTAGCCAATCGGGTTTGCACCTGGTTCCGGCGGGTGATGGCAGCATCCCGGTCAGAGGTGGCGCGTTCGGTGGCGTCGGTGGCGCGAGCCAGGAGGTTCCGGGCGGCATCGGCCACGACCCGGGCCAGGGCCGCTTGGGCACGGCGGCGCGCCATGGCCTGCTCGTGGCGGGCCTTGGCCTGACGTTCCTGTTCCGCTTGCCGAAACAGGTTGGTGCTCTTGCCGCGGACGGATTCGGCGCGTTCCTCCGCGGTGCGAAGCGCCAATTGGGCCTCCAGCTCCATGGCTTTGACCTGGGCGAGTGCCTGGGCGGCGGCGTCGCGGGCCTGGGTGGTGGGTTCCTCCAGGTCGGTGTCTTCTTCCACCCGGGCGAGCCGGTCGGTGGTGTCGGCGAGTTTGTGTTGCAGCTCCGCCAGTCGGGTCGCGGCCTGCATGGCGTGCCCGGTGGTGCGTTCGTATTCCTTACGGTTGGCCGTCACCTGGGATTCCAGGCGTTTGAGGTCCCGGGTGAGCTCGGCAACCCGGGTTTCCTGCTCTTGTAACGCGCTGGTAGCGCCGGCAGCCCGGATGCGGGCGTCTTCGGCTGCTTGTTTCGCGCCGGCAAAGGTGCCGGCGAGTTGGTTCAGATCGGCGTGGGCGTCAGCGAGTTCGGCTTGGGCCGTGGCGATTTGGGCGGTGATTTCCACGGCGCCGCGGGTGCCCCGGCCGGCAATGAACCAGCCGTCCCCTACAAGCACGCCGGTGGGGGTGACGGCCTTGAGGCGGGCGTCGGCGTCGACGATGGCGCAGGCGCTGTCGAGAGTTTCGGCCCACACGACGTCGGCAAGCAGGCGGGAAACGGTGGCGGCGTAGTCGGCGTCGACGTCGATGTGGTCGATGAGCCAGGCGGCGTCGGCCGGCAGGTCGGCGTCGAGGTGCCAGATGCCGCCGGTGCCGGGCAAGATGACCGCGGTGCGGGGCACGGATTCGGGAATGGTAGCCAGCGCATTCCTGGTAGTCGCGTCGAGGCGGGTGGTGCCGGTGACCGCTTCGCTGAGTGCCCCGAGTGCCAGGGCCAGGGCACCGTCGACGCCGGCGGGGGCGGTGGGGCGGATCGTGATGTGCTGGGCGAGTGGGGTGAATTCGTGGGTGACGCCGCTGGCCTTGGTGAGGGAGTCGCTGAGAGCACCGTGCGTCACCGGCACGGTTGCCCGCAATGTTTCGATGCGGGATTCCAGGCGGGACACGTGCCGTTCCAGGTTTTGTTGTTGGGATCGCACCTGTTCTAGGCGTTGTTGGGCCGCCTTCGCCTCGGCATCGGCCCGCACATGGGTTTCGCGCAATGGTTCAGTGTCGAGGGTGAGCCGGGCAAGGGTTTCGCCGAGTTCTTGGTGCTGCGCCTCGGCTTCCTGCAGCCGGGTGAGGGTTTCGGCCACGAGTTCGTCGTGGCGGGTGATTTCTTCCTCTAGCGCCGTGACCTGGGCGCGTTGGGATTCTTCCTGCGCCAGCAGCCGGACGATTCCCTCGCGTCGGTCGGCCAATGCCCGCACCTGGGCCAGGTGTTCCCGATCGGCTTGGTCGGCGGCCTCCTGGCGAATGGCCACCTCGTCCCGCATGTTGTCGAGGCGTTCGGCGGCAATCTCGACGTGGGTGGCGAGCTCTTGATATTCGGCGGCGGCCCGCTGGGCACGTCGTTCCAATTGGTCCGGGTCCTGGCCGGCGTAGGGGGTTTCCTGGAAGCTTCCCACCCGGTCATCGGCAATGCGTTTCGTGGCGGATATGCGTTCGACCAGGGAAGAAAGGTCGAACCAGAGTTGTTGCGCGGCGTCGGCGGCAGGGGCGGCGACGGCGAGTTCGGCTTCTAGGTTGGTGTGGATTTCGGTGGCCGCATCGAGTTGGGTGGTGACCTCTTCGACTTGGGCGAGCAGCATGGCCGTTTGTTCCTCGGCGCTGCCGAGTTTTTCTTGCAGTTGGGTGAGCTCATACCCGGCAAGTCTGAGTCGGGCTTCGCGCAGGTCGGCCTGGACGGTAGCGGCCCGGCGCGCGGCTTCGGCTTGGCGTGCGAGGGGTTTGAGTTGGCGGCGGAGTTCGCCGGTGAGGTCGGTGAGCCGGTCGAGGTTGGCTTGCATGCTGACCAGTTTGCGTTGGGCTTTTTCTTTACGACGGCGGTGTTTGAGCACGCCCGCGGCTTCTTCGATGAAGGCTCGGCGTTCTTCTGGTCGGGATTCGAGTATTTGGGAGAGTCGGCCTTGGCCCACGATGACGTGCATTTCTCTGCCGATGCCGGAGTCGGAGAGGAGTTCTTGGATGTCCATGAGGCGGGCTTTGCTGCCGTTGATTTCGTATTCGGAGGCGCCGTCGCGGAACATGCGGCGGGTAACGGAGACTTCGGTGTAGTCGATGTCGAGGGCGCCGTCGGAGTTGTCGATGGTGAGGGTGACTTCGGCTCTGCCTAAGGGTTTGCGGCCGCCGGCGCCGGCGAAGATGACGTCTTCCATTTTGCTGCCGCGAAGGGTTTTGGCGCCTTGTTCGCCCATGACCCAGGCGAGGGCGTCGACGACGTTGGATTTGCCGGAGCCGTTGGGTCCTACTACTACGCAGATGCCGGGTTCGAATTTTAGGGTGGTGGCGGATGCGAAGGATTTGAATCCTCGTAGGGTCAACGACTTCAAATACACTTCAGTCACCTTAGCAGACAGGGCGGGCGTGGGGGTTGGTGGTGCGAGACAAATCCCCCACACTCACCACTTACCCCCATAACAAACTATCAGCATTACTGCTTTCTGGTTTTATATCCTAATTTACCCCCAATCACCCCCATTCACGTTATATGAGAACACGCCATAAATAATATTAATTTTCCATTATTTTAGCAGGTAATCTCCATCATTTCCATTATTCACACCCGTTTTTACCAAAGATATTGCTCCATAATGTGAACATAGGTATCATAGGTTCTAATGTCGCATAAATTCATACCCAGGAGTCATTATGACGCACCTCCCGCTCAACCGCCGCCTTATTTTCGTTGACATCGAGAACATCAATGGCCGAAGCATCGGCAGTGTTCAGGAAGCAAATTGGTGCCGCTGCGCGCTCAACCAATGGCTAAGCATCACCAACCGGGATCTCATTGTGGTTGCCGCCGACAAGTCCGGTATCCCCCACCTGCACGAATCGTGGGGTACCTGCCAGATACTCGATGCGGTAGGAAAATCCGGGGCGGATAAACGCCTGATCGCCGCCATCGCCGCGGAGCACAATCTTGCGAGCCGATTCAAGGAAGTCATCATTGTGTCCGGTGATGGCATTTTTGTTGATTCGGTGTTGTACCTCATGAGCGTGGGAATTCCCACGACCGTGTGTTCGTATAAGAGTGCCTTGAACGCCACGCTTGCCGCCTGTGCGGATAATATTTTGATACTTGGTAAGCAGACCACCCGCACCCGTAAGGTTTCGTCGGCGCGACCGCTGCGCATCCCGAAGCATGCCGCCGCCCACCCCATCCCCAAACCGGGCCCCGTTCATGCGAACACCAGTACAATGAAGCCGTCCACTACCCCAGTGTCGGCTCCTGTTGTTCGAAAGGTTGACCCACCGTCACCATGCCCTACCCCACCGGTTATCTCACGCTCAAAGATATCGCCCATCTCGCTGACGTCTCTCGATCAGCGGTCAGCAATTGGCGAGCGCGGCATTCCGACTTCCCCTGCCCAGTCAACGAGCCAGCAACTCGCCGACCGTTGTTCCGAATTCCTGAAGTCCTGCATTGGCTTCGTGAAAAAGGTCTGCTCCGTGATGGCAAAAGCAACGAATTAGTCGCCACGGCCCTTGTCAATGGCCTCATCCAGGTATTTCCCGACCAGTTGCAGGCCACCCTGGCTGGGCTGACGCTATTGGCCGACCCGGACCGGGGTGCGGATCTCGTGCGCCAGGCCGGGGCGTCGCCCGCCCAGGTCGCCGACTTGCTTGAGAATAGTGCGTCGGCCGCCGCGACTCCCGGGGTGGCGACACTCATTGTTGACATGTTGTTGGGGGTTGGGGGCCGGGGGTTTTATAGCCAGTTTGGGACGACGCAGTCCGCTTCGTCGCGGCTTTTGGCTGAGGCCGCGGGCACCACGGTTGCCGATACTGTGTTCGATCCCGCGTGTGGCATTGGGGGGACGTTGCTGGCGTTGGCGCGGGCGCATGATGTGGCGATTGTGGGTGCGGACATTGCTCCCACCGCGGTGGACGTCGCAAAGCTTCAGGCGCAATTATCGGGTGTGTCTGCGGATTTTCAGTGCCGGGATTCGTTGGCCCATGCGGCATCGTCGTCGCGGCAGCGGTATCGCACCGTGGTTGTGGAGGCGCCGCTGGATCAGCAGGCCGACGCCGGACACTGCCAGAATTTAGCACGAAGTTTCGATGAGGATATAATGGTTCCGGCGCGGGCGCATGAGGCGTTTTTATTGTGTGCCTTGCGTCATCTCGCATCCGATGGTTATGGGTATGTGTTGACAAGTTTTAGCCCGGGGGTGTCGCATCAATCGGCGGAATTGCGGCGGTTGTTGCTGCGCCGACGCCAGGTGGAGGCGATCATACAGTTGCCGGAGAAGTTTTTGGCGTATTCGCATGTGAACACGTTGCTGTGGGTGTTGCGCGGCTCCCCCACCGCTGCGACGGCGGTCATAGACGCGAGCGACATACCGAAGTCGAAGCTTCACGTTGCCGACTGGTTGACGACGCTTCGCGCCGGCCGACCGCTGAGGGTGCCGCATGCCGTGCTCACGCCCGCCACGTTATTGTCGGATCATGGTGTGCTCTTGCCTCGTGTGGTGATGCAGACCTTGCGGATGATGAAGCCGGACAGCGTGATTGCCACGCCGCAGGCTGCGGAGCATGAGCTGACGATTCCCGCGGCAAAGGTACACACCACGATCGGAAGACTCATCAGCGAGGGCGGGTTGACATATTCCGACCATAAGCCCCTGACCGGCGAGTACCTTGCTGTTCTCAATGATAGGCATGCGATCTACCCGCCGGATGTTTTCGGTCAGGCGAAGTATTTGCGCATCGTGGATCCGCACCGGTTCAACCCCCAGTTCCTGGCCATGTGTATTAATAATTCCCGGGAGTTGCGCCGGCATGATTTTCGGCAGGCCACCGTGCTGCTTTGCGGCCTTGCGGAGCAGCGGCGGATCATACGGTCGGTGCACAGTATGACCAGGCGGCTGCTAGGCGCCGGCGAGTAGTCGCAGCACCTGGGCAATGTCCGCCTGCACGACGGTGCTGCGCTCGCTTATCTGCTTCGGTGCGACAGCATCCAAGCTCACCGTCGCGTAATGTGCCCGGGGGTTGTGATACGTCATCCGCCAAAACGGGTATTTAATGATCGCCGGGGTGTTCATGCCTACCCCTAGCTCCAGTAGGAGGGTTCGGGATTGGGCCGACTCGGAGGCAAAGTTCTGGTAGCGTTTGGCGGCCGCGTACCAGCCGGGGTCCTGCACGAAGGTGTCGTCGGCCCGCAGGTTTGTGGTCATCCGCCCGCCGCAGCGGGGGCAGCGGGGCACGAGTTCGGCTGGGATGTGCCGGTCGTGTTGCTGCGCGACCATGGCCACCACCTGGTCGTGATTATCGTAGGTGGCCTGGTGGCAGGGGGTGGCGCACTGCCATAGTCCATAATCACCCTGGGTGTAGAACAGTCGCTGCTTGTCGAAGTGGGCGCGTTGGAAACAGTGGTCGACGTTGGTGGTGAGGACGAAGTAGTCTTCGTCGCGCACCAGGGTCAATAAGTCCTGGTATACCGACCCGGGTTCTTTGAGGTAACGGTTGTAGTTGATGTAGCGGCTCCAGTACGCCCATTTTTCGGTTTCGTCCGGGAAGGGGTAAAAACCAGCGGTGTAGGCGTCGGTCATGCCGTAGGCGGC